>Ga0066404_1000032_pt1 | contig 76689 bp, 71 predicted proteins | sample LakWasMeta4_LOW4_2_FD_59491 | JGI IMG/M metagenome (GOLD analysis project Ga0066404, IMG submission 59491) | Freshwater sediment methanotrophic microbial communities from Lake Washington under simulated oxygen tension - Sediment Metagenome 4_LOW4 | ecosystem: Environmental > Aquatic > Freshwater...
ACTATTTCTCTATTTTGACCATTGCAAGGACTCTTCCATGAAAGAACAATTATTTTCCAAAGATTTCCACCATAAAATTAAACGGGAAGTTGAAAAAAGTTACCGCGATTTTATTGAAGATCTGCGCGACGATTTAAAACGTGGATTTTCAACCGACGTAGTGGATGTCGATTTTCTCGACCAGCTGGCCGACATACTTCAAGATGAAAGTTTAGATACTTATTCGCCATTAAAATTTTACTGGCTCAACCTGGTTGATAACATTGTTTATGTTATTCAGCTCCACGAAGAATTGTTAAACGAAGATGATATCGATACCGATGAATTAACCGAACTGGAAGATGAGCTTTTTAATTTTTGGAATGATTCTGAATTGGCAGAAAGCTTTTTAAATTTCTTGAATGATGGGGCACCGGTTATTGAAGCCTCAAACTCCCTACTTCCTCTTTTAGAAAATCAAATTATTTCATTTTATGTTCTTCATATCAGTTTGTATCAACAGGAATTTGACGACGCTTTGATGTATCAAACCGTTCCAGAACTAGGCGATTCTGAGAAAAAAATATTTTTAGGCGATAATCATCGTTTCGTAAATTTAAAGAAAACGCCCGAAACCTTTCCTTCGCTTCCAATTCGATTTATTTCACCAGAAGAAAAAACATTGGCCATTGAAATTCAGGACAAAGCAGTCCGCTTTTCGATCGAGGCACCACCGACTCCGCTGGCAATCGACGAATTAAAACTTTTCATCTTACCCAACTGTGAACTCGGTGAAAAAAAGAGCGAGGAATTTAAGAAAAATATTACCAAAGCACTTAGTAATATTAAAAAAATTGCACCTCACCTCCATACAACCTTTAAAAGCTTTACTCATACCATTGTCCCGGTAAATGAAAAAGGCATTGTCAGCTACTCGATGCAATCCTTGCCCGGATATTCATCCATCAACATGTTCGATCGTGATCAAGTTGACCTAATGGATGACTTGCTCCATGAGAATGGACACCATTACTTAAATACCTTTTTAAATCATCAAGACTTAATCAATGAAGATGATGACAAAATTTATTACTCACCATGGAGAAAAGCACTTCGTCCAATTCGTGGAATTTATCACGCGGTCTTTACTTTTTACTGGGCACTCGAACTTTTCTATCACCTGGATCAGGCTTCCGAGAAAAAAATAATAAGTTTCACGACTGAAGAAAATATTAAAATTAAGCAAAGATTTTTGGAAGAATTTTATATGCTTGATTACTGCCGAAGCGATTTGATTCATGCTTATAAAAATAAGCGGGTAAACAAAGAAGGAAATCAATTAATTAATATGGTTTATGATCGGATCGCCGGGTACAAAAAAGAGACGACAATCGTACTAGAAAAGCTGAAGACTTTGGCCCCTGAAAAGCATCAGCAGATCGTGCTCTTAAAGGCGGAACTAGCCAACAGTAGAGCTCACTACAAGTTGGTTTAACCTCGACTGCATTTCATTGGCCGGCATCATGTCTCCTCGCTTTGAAGCGACGAGAATGCCGAGTTCATAGATATTTCTCGCTTTTTCCAAGTCACCAGCGGCCTCAAACGCCTTTCCCAGCAACAAATAGGCGGTTGAATATTTTGAATCTAGCGAAATAACTTTTTCTAAATTTTTAATGGCCGAAGAAAATTCTTTACGAGCAAAAAAGATATCGGCCATGCCAAAAAGAGCTATCGTATCTTCTTCATCAATTTCTAAAACTTGGAGAAACATTTTTTCGCGACGAAGAACATCCTCTTCTTTTCGTTGTTGCTCTTCGGCCAAAAGTTTTTTCATTTTAGCTTCTTGACCAAAAACGGCGAAGGACTTTACAGTAGCAAGACTCTTTTCAGTCTCGGCCTCTTCAATTTTTCCCTGTTTCATCAGGAATAAAGATTTATTTGTATGGGCCATGACAGACTGAGGGTTAACGGCCAACAATTGATCCATCCAACCAATGGCCTCATCATATTTTTCTACTCGGCCTAGCATCACCCCCAATGCTTCATAGGCATCGGCCAATGAGGGATCAAAGCTCAAAGCTTTTTTCATAAAATCCATCGCGGCATCTAAATGATTGGCCTGAAAAATATCGACCCCACGGTGATACAACTCCAGCGCGACATCTTGCTTAGAAGTAAACTTGTAAAATGGTAAATCTCCCACGATGGCCTCTACCCTCTGCTCGCCAAAGCGAAGTTTAAGTCTGCGGCCAATAACTCGAAAATCACGAAAGAGAAGCACTTGCAGAACACCCTCGATCTGGTAGAGCAGGGTGCCGGCCTTTCTTATTTCAACTTCATCATTTTCATTATCATCATTTAAGAAAAAATCGCTTTTTAAAAAGGGTGATAAATCTATAGCGGAATCGAGGCTCAACAGCATTGGATAATATGCGGCGCCTCTGTTGTTTTCAATTTTAGCGGCCGTTTCTTGCCCCAAGAAACAGCCTTTTTTATAAGAGATGGCAATTTCATTTAGATAACTGTCGTTGATAAAATTGGAATTGTTCACATCCACATTCCACTTTGGCCATCCATTTAAGATTCGAATTTTTTCCAGCTCTGCCTCATCGGCCAGTGGCAAAGAAGGATCTTTTGCTAGAACTAAGCGCGCATTTAAACCATAGAAATTGAAATCAAAATAAGGACCTGAGGTTTGCGAATTTATTAAAAAGGAATTAAATCTTAACCAAAGCTCTGAAGACTGCACGGTTAAAGTGACATCATCCATGATGATGAATTTTTCGAAATCACTAATGATTGATGTGGTTAGCTCCTTAGGGCACAAAAGAAATAATTCATCCTTTAGCTTGGCAATGAAAAAAAATGATTGAATTTTTCCGGTGCGATTAAGCCTGGTGGTTAGCTGAGCTTCATTCAGTGACAGCTTGGAGAGATCGTTAGTTACTTGTCCTTGAAAAAAAGATTCACGATCAGCACCTTCCACTCTTACCAGTGACCAGTCCTGAAGAAATAGTTGGCCGGGATTATAACGAATTGATGAGAGTGACATTAAATTTTAAACAGAAAAAGATTCGCCACAACCGCATGTATTGTTCGCGTTGGGATTATTAAACACAAAACCTTTACCATTGAGTCCGTCTTTAAAATCTAGCTCTACCCCTTTGAGGTAGATAGAAGACTTGGGATCGATCAGAATCTTGATATCGCCGAAATCAATAATATTGTCTTTTTCTTTTTTTTCAGAAAATTCGATTTTGTAAGAAAGTCCTGAACAGCCACCACCGGTGACTCCCAAACGAAGGCCCGAATCAACCCCTTTCTGCTCCTTAGAGTAGATTTCTCTTATGTGCAGAAGTGCTTTTTCAGTAACAGTGACAATATTTTGTTCCACATAACCCTCACTCGCAAAATCGTATAACCGACTAACACTATACCATTTTACCACAAAATTCAGCGCTTGTATGTTTTTGGCTTTATTATATATAATATTCTAATGAGTTGTTCCATTGACTAGAGGTTACAAAATTTTATGGCTGTTATTTTACTATTAACGACCAACGATGGTCCGACAATCGAGTTCCCGGTCTTGCGAAAATGCACACTTGGACGCTCCAGTGCTTGCGACCTGACAGTTGAAGATCAGAAAATGAGCGGAAAACACGGAATGTTCGAGTTCGACGATAAAGGTCAATTGTTTTACACGGACCTAGGATCAACCAACGGCTCCTATTTAAATAACAGCCAAATTCAAAAAATTCAATTCAAAGTTGATGAGACTTTGCTGCTGGGGAATACCTCCATTCTGATCGATAACAAAAGACTGACGACAAGAGAGCGAATGGCGATCGGCCGTGGGATCTCTCCCAATGAAGATAGAACGATTGTCATCCCCGCCCATAAAAGCACGCGCTCAATTATTGCTGGCGTGGCCCCGATTCAAGCTGATCCCCCTGAAGTTGTTGATGCTGAAAATGACAAGAGCAGTGTTGATCAAAAAAAATCTATTATCGTAAACAAAGATCTTAAAAAGAAATTGCCCAAATCCGACTGGAGGGGGGTTAAAAAAGAAAATTTGATTGAACAAGAAGAGAGTTCCGGAAAAACCAAATTTCTTAAACTCGACATCAACAAACATAAGAAAAAAACTTAATTATTCTTTAACTGGAATCCAGTTAATTTCTTCAAGCGCTTTAGATTGATTGAGAAATCTGGCCAACACAAAAAAATAATCCGAAAGGCGATTGATAAACCGAAAGGCATTTTCCGGAATTTCCCCTTGGTGCTGATCTTCAAAATCGACCATTTTGCGCTCCACTCTTCTGCACACGGTTCTGCAAACATGGAAGGCTGAAGCTTCTGACGAGCCACCGGGAAGAATGAAGGTATGCAAGGGCTTCAGCGTGCTGTCTAGTTTATCAATTTCAGATTCAAGCCTTGCGACAAAGGAATCCTTAATCTGAGGTAATTTAAATTGAACCCGCTTTTCTTTTTCACAGGCCAAATTACTTCCTAAGTCAAATAGTGAAGATTGGATTTCGTGGAGGAATGTTTTATCAAAAGATTTATCTAAAAATGAAACACCCACTCCAATGAAAGAATTAAGTTCATCGACTTCACCGTAAAGCTCGATTCGTGGATCGCTTTTTTTAATTCGCGTTCCTCCCACAAGTCCAGTTGCTCCCTCGTCGCCGGTTCGAGTGTAAATGGTCGATTTTTTCATCCTACATATTCCTGCGGTATTTTCCGCCAACTTCGTATAATAAATTTGTAATTTGTCCCAAGCTTGCATAATTTACAGTTGAGAGTAATTCTTCAAAAATATTTCCATGCGAGAGCGCTACAAGCTTCAAGCGTGCCAATGCCTCTGCTGATTTATCCTTGTTTCGATCTTTAAATCTATTCAAACGATTGATCTGGTCCATTTTTTCATCATCAGTACAGCGGGAAATTTCAATTTCTTTGGCCATCTGCTCTTTAATATTTGGTGCGATATAAGTATTCACTCCGATGATTGGAAATTCACCTGAATCTTTTAGGGTTTCATAATATAAAGACTCTTCCTGGATTTTCGAGCGTTGGTACATGCTTTCCATTGCCCCTAAGACGCCACCTTTATCTGAAATATTTTCAAACTCTTTTAGCACTTGTTCTTCGACGATGGCAGCAAGTTCTTCGACGATATAAGCCCCTTGAACAGGATTATCAGTTTTGTTCATTCCGAATTCGCGATTGATAATCATCTGAATCGCCATTGCTCTACGGACTGATTCTTCTGTCGGAGTAGTGATCGCTTCATCATAAGCGTTGGTGTGGAGCGAGTTACAGTTATCCGACAGCGCCAGAAAGGCCTGCAAGGTTGTCCTGATATCATTGAAATCTATTTCTTGAGCGTGCAGTGAGCGCCCGGAAGTTTGAACATGATATTTAAACTGTTGCGATTTATCATTGGCACCGTATTTATCTCTCAATGTGACGGCCCAAATTTTTCGGGCCACTCTACCCATCACTGTGTATTCCGGGTCCAATCCATTTGAAAAAAAGTAGGAGAGGTTTTGGCAGAAATCATTAATGTCCATTCCGCGACTCAAATAATACTCCACAAAAGTAAAACCATTTGAAAGGGTAAAGGCCATTTGCGAAATGGGATTAGCTCCCGCCTCGGCAATGTGGTAGCCCGAAATCGAAACTGAATAATAATTTTTAACTTTATGCAGACAGAACAACTCTTGGATATCTCCCATCATTTTTAAGGCAAATTCCAATGAGAAAATGCATGTATTCTGGGCCTGATCTTCTTTTAAAATATCGGCCTGGACTGTGCCGCGAACCTGCTTCATGACTTCAATGCGCTTTTCTTGATTCCAGAAATCATCACCTTTTAAGGCCTGTTTCATCGCGGTGTTCATGTACATCGCCAGGATAATAGGTGCTGGACCGTTGATCGTCATGGAAACTGAGACCAAAGGATCAATCAGGCTAAAGCCTTTATAAAGATCTTCCATGTCGTCTAAGGTCGCAATGGAAACACCGGCCTCTCCAATTTTTCCAAAGATATCTGGTCGAACGTCTGGATCTTCTCCATATAAAGTGACCGAATCAAAAGCAGTGGAAAGACGTTTGGCTTGATCATCTTTTGAAAGATAATGGAAACGGGTATTGGTTCTGAGTGGTCCACCTTCACCTGCAAACATTCTTTTTGGATCTTCATCTGCTCGCTTAAATGGAAAAATTCCTGCGGCAAACGGAAAGTGCCCTGGTAGATTTGAATTTTTCAAAAATCTATATTTATCAGTCAGGGAATTAAATTTAGGATAAGCAACTTTCGAAATCGAATTGTGAGATAATGATTGGTATTTGGTAATTACTTTTATTTCTTTTCCTCTAACGAAATATGAGTAAGTGCCGGCTTCATACTGGGCAATCGTATCTTCCAGTGTTTTAAGTTCGCTGAAAACTGTTTCCGGAATGGTGTTTTTTATTTCCGCCAGTTTAGCTTCGACCTCTTTGTTCCCCTTTAGCAGGTGAGAAGTAATCATCAGGGCTTCGTAGTCGCGAAGCTTTTCTGCATTTAAAAGGGCATCGCGATTGTAATGTCTCAAGGACGTGGCGATATCTCTTAAATAGAGTGCACGCTCAGGAGCGATGATTCTATTTTTAATCGTTGGGGACTTGTCGCGTTTGAGGGAGTCAAGATTTTCGGTTTTTATTTTTAGGGCGTTCACCACGTCGACAAAAAGAGCATTGACTCCAACATCATTAAATTGAGACGCCATGGTGCCATAGATCGGCAGGTCGCTATCTTCCGGTGAGCCAGGATGACCGGCAAACAGATTGTGGTTGCGACGGTATTGTTTTCGAATATCTCTTAGCGCATCTTCTGAACGTGGTTTTTCAAATTTATTCACTACGATGAAATTCGCCGCTTCCAACATTTCAATTTTTTCTAATTGAGTCGCAGCCCCGTATTCCGGAGTCATGACATAAATACACTGATCGGCGATTTTGGTAATCTCATCGCTGGCCTGACCGATCCCGGAAGTTTCAACTAAAATTAAATCAAAGGGCTGGGACTTTAAAAAACTCACGACGTCTTTGATATGAGGTGAAAGTTCGGTATTCGAATCACGGGTGGCCAGAGAGCGAATATAAAAGTTTGAAAAACTTGCACTTCCCAAACGAATACGGTCTCCTAGCAAAGCACCCGAAGTTTTTTTCTTAGTCGGATCGACAGAAATAAGGGCTATTCTGGCTTTGGGAGAATGGCGATAAAACCTTAAAAGCAATTCATCGATTAAGGAGGATTTCCCGGCCCCACCGGTTCCGGTAATCCCTAGGACCGGAATATTGCCAGTGCTAAATTTCACCGGAACTTCGCCGTTATTTTCAATGGCGGTGATAACCTTGGCCATTTCTCTATCAGTTAATTTTTTTACATCGAATTTACTAAAATCAACTCCTTCCAGCGTCGATTCACTGGCCTTGTCGATCATGTCGTCAATAATGCCATTCAAGCCGATTTCCATTCCATCCTGGGGAGAATAAATGCGGTTAATCCCTCGCTGGTGAAGCAGTTTCATTTCGCTAGGAGTAATGACACCTCCGCCTCCGCCAAAAATTTTAATTTTCGCAGCACCTGCAGCATCAAGCAATTCTCGGATATAAGTAAAATACTCGACGTGTCCGCCCTGGTAAGAACTCAGCGCAATCCCATTAACATCTTCCTGAAGGGCAGCATCAACCACCTCTTGAGCCGAGCGGTTATGCCCTAAGTGAATAACTTCCACCCCTTTGGACTGGAGCATTCTACGCATGATATTGACTGAAACATCGTGTCCATCAAAAAGGCTGGCAGCCGTAACAAATCTAAGTTTTTTCATAGTGACCTATAATATTTAAGAGGATAATAAACTCAATCACTTTAAATCTTGGTAAATCTATTAGCAAGAAAAGGTGAGATGGGTTATAATTGTCCCTAATTACTAACACATTTTTAATGATTTTGGTTTGCTACTAGCACTAAAAAGACTGGCAAAAAAGAATAGAAATATGAGCACTGTAAATACAACAAAAAATGATGAGAACGAAGAAGCAACGATCGTGGAAAATCCTTTCCACTCCGCTCGACTTAAGCCCAAGCGTAAAGGTAAAAAACCCCCAAAACTACTGGCGATTGTTCACCAATCGGGCTGCACCGGTTGCGAAATCTGTATTCAAGGCTGTCCGGTTGATTCGATTGAATTAGTCCCTGGCCCAAATCCTGAAAATCCTCAATTTCAACAAATGGTCGAAATTGATCTTTCCCGCTGCATTGGCTGTCAAAACTGTTCTCAGGATTGCCCTTGGGAAACGATTACGATGTATGAGCATGATGATGCTTTTATCGCCTGGTCGGCCGAAACATTATCTTCTGAATTGTATGTGGAAGAAGAAAAAGTGGAAGAATTCAAAAAAGCCGTTTCCAATAGCTAAACAATCACTAAAGTGACGGAGCCTTTAACTCCTTTTGGTATTTAATGATCAGCACAATGATTATTAATCCCAGGGAAATTAACTGGGAAGTTGAGAGCGATAGCCAAAAGACTCCGCGAATCTCGTCCCCTCTAAAAAACTCGAGTATAAATCGCAAAACTGAATAAAAGAGAACGTAGTTGGTAACAATATAAAGATTAGTTTTATTTTTTTTAATCCAATTTAGTGTCAAAAATCCAAAATAAAATAAAGCAAAAGCTTCGTAGAGTTGTACCGGATGCCGAAATTCACCATCCATCTTAACCGCCCAGGGTAAATCGCAATGCGTGCCAAAACAACAGCCCGTTAAAAAACACCCCACACGTCCAATGGCGTGACCAAAAATTAAACCCGGAATAAGCAGATAACTTTTTTGAAAATTAAATTTTTTAAGCCATAAGCTATACATCAGATAAAAAATAATTCCAAAGATCAGACCGCCATAAAAAACAAATCCTCCCCCTAGCCAGAAGTAATCGGCATAAACATACTGATAAATTTTAGATTGGGCCGAAAACAAGAGGAAAAAAACCTTGGCACCCAACCATGAAAAAACAAAAACACCAATGAACAGTTTGAATAATTGGGATGAATCTTCTTTGTATTTATCAAATAGGAATTGAGTGAGATAATAACCGACTCCCCATGCTAACCCCATAAATAAGGGGTAAGCATAGAGGGTGAAATAGGACGAATTAAACAGAACTGGTAGCACGGTCTTCTTTCTTTTTAGTTAAAAACAAAAGATCAACAATCAGAAGAGTGGCGGCAATACTGATCGCACTATCTGCGATATTAAAAGCAGCGAAATGGTGTGTTCCCCAGAAAAAATCGAAAAAATCGACAACATAGTTCATCGTAAATCGATCAATTAAATTCCCCACCGCTCCTGCAAAAATTAAGCTATAGGCCAGGCAATGAAGAAAATTAGTATTGCGAGTATTCCAAATTAAATATAACAACCAAAAACAGGCCAAAACCGGAAGAGCAAAAAATAATGGTGTGCGGATATAATCCGGGGCATAGGCCAGCATCCCAAAAGCCGCTCCGGGATTTCTCACGTACGTTAGGTGAAAAAAATCTGGAATGACTGGAATGGATTCACCTAGAAAGAATTTTTGTTGAACAAGTCCTTTCGTAATCTGATCACTAATAATGATAGTAGCGATCATTACGCTCATTTTAAAAATTCTATTCATAACTTCTTCAATCTCGCTTAGCCGTTAATATAGTCTTTGGCATTGATTTCGTATTTCTCAACCTTGCGTAGCAATGTTTTTTTCGGGATATTTGCTTTTAGCGCAGTTTGATTGATTTTTCCACGGTTTTGCTTCAAGGCCCATACGATAAATTCTTTTTCAAATAAATCTTTCGCCACTTGGAAATCCATAACCATTTCTTTGGAATTCAAAACATTGTTAAATGAAAATCCTTCAATTGCTCTGACATCTTCATCACTTTTCATATCAAAGATAGAATCTTGAATGCCTTCGACATCAATCATCATCTCGGAATTTTCTTCTGGCTCCGGCACTTTAGTTGCCGATGTTAATTTAAGATTCGAAGGAAGTGATGGTGCTTGAATGATATCCGAAGATTCTATAATAAAAGCATGCTCGATCACGTTGCGAAGTTCTCGAATGTTACCAGGCCATGAGAAATTAACTAAAAGATTTTTAGCTTCATCACTTACGCCTTTAATATTCAGGCCATGAACATTATTAAAATATTTTATATAATATTCTACCAGGTGAGGGATATCGCTTTTGCGATCTCTTAGCGGTGGAAGATAAACAGGAAGAACATTGAGGCGATAAAATAAATCTTCCCGAAATGTTCCGTCTTTAATCATTTGCTCAAAGGGCTTATGAGAAGCGGCGATAACTCGCACATCAACTTTAATATCACGATTGGACCCAATTGGAGTAAATGTCTTTTCTTGAAGCACACGCAAGAGTTTAACCTGCATGGTTGGAGTGACATCACCTATTTCATCTAAGAACAGCGTCCCACCATCCGCGTACTGAAATTTACCAAGTTTTCTTTCATTAGCTCCAGTGAAAGCCCCTTTCTCGTGTCCAAACAACTCTGACTCAATCAGATTTTCAGGAACGGCAGCCAGGTTGATGGTTACGAATTTGGCATCTTTTCTAGGTCCGTTATAGTGGATCGCGCGCGCCACCAGTTCTTTCCCGGTTCCCGATTCTCCACGAATTAAAACTGGGGTATTAACCTTGGCAAGCTTATCAATGACACTAAAAACTTTTTGCATCACATGCGATTCACCAACAAATTGGTCGTCTCCCCCCAGGGATAAGCGCGGAGAAGAAAAAGCAGAAGTTTCAACCAGCGATCTGGCCTTGAGTGCACGCTTAATGAGTGCTACTAAATTTTCTGAGGAGATTGGTTTTTCAAGATAATTAAAGGCGCCTTCCTTTACCACCTTAACCGCATCCGAAACATTCGAATATGCTGTTAAAATAATCACGATGACGGATGGATCAACCTTTTTAATTTCAGTTAAGGCCGAAATACCATCCATTTCTGGCATATTGACGTCCATCACCACCAGGTCATATTTTTCTTTATAAACGGCGTGCAGCGCCTCTTTTCCATTATTGGCTACATCCACATGAAAGTTGTGATAAAGAAGTGCTTCCTTAACAGAATTCTGCAAAACCTTATCATCATCTACAACCAGCACTCGATGCATAAAAATCTCCTCGCGCAATATTACTTACTTTATTTTACTACTACTGATTGACTAATTTCACTAAGAATTTTGTCTCTTTAGCTAATGTTGACTCAACCGAGATGGTCCCGCCATGCAATTCGACAAAATACTTAACCAGATAGAGTCCCAAACCGGTCCCTTTGATCGAATGATTCGCATCATTCTTTATCCGATAAAATTTCTCAAAAATATTTGAAATCTCTTCCGGAGGGATCCCTGCACCATTATCGATAATTTCAATATAAACCCATTTATCATCGTCCCATGTTTTTATATGAACAATTGAACCATTTCCGGAATATTTTATGGCGTTTTCCACCAAGTTGGAAATCACGCGGGTAATTAAAGTGGAATCGATTTGAATCGGATAAAGCGGTGCTAGCTCTTTTTTTATCAAGATTTCTTTTTGACCCGCACTGAAGGACAAGTCTTTGACTACTGCCTCGATCAGACTATTAACGTCTTTGGATACTTTATTGAGGCCAAAATTGCTGGATTCGATTTTGGTTAAGTCCAGGATGCTCGAAATAAATTTGTTGAGTTCTTTGGTTGAATCAATAATCACTTGGGATTTTTCGCGAATCTCAGGGTTTCCTTGATTTTGATGATACAAGTTATCGGCCACACCCGCAATCTTAGCCACCGGAGTTTTTAGGTCGTGACTCATTAGAGAGAGAAAATTTTGTTTTAGTTTTTCGACTTTTTTCAAAATCTTTGCTTCTTCTTGAATCGCAAAACGTCGTTGATACTCACCAATGGCCCTAAAAGGGATCCAAATATAATAAACGACAAAGACCGTAACCACCAAGTGGGCGGTATAAAGCCAAAAGCCGATCAAGACAAAAAGCAAATAAGAAATCAGAAGAATCGCTACCAGCATCAAGATCGTTATGATCAATCCATCTTTGGGCTTTAAGCGGGAAATTAAAATGGAAAGAATAATCCCCAGAACAAAGGCCATCACATTGGAAACCATGCGTGGGATCATCTTGATGGTTTTATTTTGGATAAAGGCATCGATGATTGTCGCATGAACTATAAGCTTAGGAGCTTTATATTCTTCCTGATTGAAAGGGGTTAGATAAAAATTATCTCTTTGCGATATATAATTGGGCCCAATTAAGACAATTTTATCTTTGAAGATTTCTGGAGAAAAGTTTCCAACCAACACTCGATGGTAGGGAATTGTTTTGTATTTGAAATCGCTATAGATCGGGGAACTGGCATATCTGAATAAAACAAAATTGGCGTCAGCCTCGTCGTTGTAATAAGCCCCCAACACGTCGGGAACATTGATCTGGGACTTGCCTTTCATGTTTCTAAATTGATTAGCGGTTAAAAGATGAACTGACTCTTCGCCTGAAACATTAAAAATAGCCCTTCTGACCACGTCATCTTTGGCAAAAGTATTGTTATCGATATTGAGCTGGGCGAGGGAGTAATTAAAATCTCTCAATCCTTCGGGAGGGAGAATTTCACCCACCGTCTCATCGATCTCAGTTCCAAAATTAACCTTGCCGCCACGAGAGTCAAAGGCCAGCAGGTTTTTTCTAAAATCTTCGAAATAAGGTTTATCATCGATTGTAACTTCCGGCATCCTCGCGAAAAAATTAATAATTTTCGGTTCGGAAGAAAGCAATTTTTGTAAAAAGCGGGAGTGGGTCGCATAGGTGTAGGGATAAGTATCACCGAGATAATCGTCGCTTTCTTCGTCCATCGTTACGATGACAATTTCTTGCGTAGGCTTGATTCCGAAATCGAGACGCACGCGTAAGTCGTAAAAAATCGATTCAAGCGAAGCCAGCGGATATTGAAAAAGGATCGTCACAAATATGAGCGTGAAAAACAAAGGATAGTAATCAGAGAGGTCGAATTTAAGTTTTTTAAATTTCATTTAAGTGCTTTAACTCTGTCTTCAATACTCACGTGATTAATAAGAAGAAAACTGAGTACGTCTTCCGTTTGGTTTTTTGCATGATTGAGTTCATTCATCACCAATCCGCCAATACTACTTTCACTGCGCATTGGAAGGTGGCTCACTTTAAAAAGGGCCGACTTGTAATCTTTTTTCAAGCCGTCTAGCTTTCCAACCTCTTGGTCAAAGCGCAGAACCATTTCACGTTTTTCATAGAGCTTGGATTTTAAGAAATAAGCGGGATAGAGGAAAATGTTCAAAACATTGATCGTGGGCTTATGTTTGATCATTGATCGAAGTAAAAAAACAGGTGAATAGAGAATTAAAAAAATCAGACTGGCAATGGTTCTATTTTTAGCTTCATTCGTTTTTAATTTCAAAAGAGAAGCATAGATCAAACTATTAAGTTCATTTCGGGTAAAAGTCTTATAGATGTTTTTTCCGATAATCAGCGCCGGTTTTCCAAAATAAGAGTTCGTATAATAAAGATTATTCACAAAGACATTGGACCAATAAACCTTCACCTCTGGGATTTCACAATGACAGCAAAAATTCTTCACCTGATTAATTAATGTATCATCGTCGATAACGTAACGGGCTTTGGCAAAAACCAAGATAAACTTTTCTCCCAAAAAGGAGAGCGTCCCAAAGGTAATAATCGCAATCCCCAATCCAACGCCAAAGCCAAGATGCAGATCAAAAAGTAATCCGATTAATCCAAAGGACATGAAAAAAATAAAGAAAAGTAAAAATAAATACCTTAAACGATAAATAGAAGTCCTCCATGGACGGCCTTAAAGGGTGTCATTATTACACTAGTCTCTCTAAATTATAGACAATAATCCACTCTAGAGCTATAAGGCATAGAGTGCTTTTTACGACCCCAGGGGGAAAAACAACCCCTCGCAACCTGTTGACATCATTGGTGTTTTCACGGCGCGGCTCTCATGTTTCGGGGATCTGTGATATCTAATGGGTGAATTTATTATTTACGGGGGATCTACATATGAAATTTGAACGTTTACTCTTTGGTACTGCGGGTGTGCCTAACTCTACTCCAAAGAAAAATAATCCAATCGAAGGTGTAAAACAAGTACATGCACTGGGCCTTGATTGTATGCAGCTGGAGTTCGCTCACGGCGTTCGTATGAAAGAAGAAGTTTCTTCTGGCCTACGTAAAGTGTCTTACGAACTGGGAGTTCCACTTACGTCTCATGGTCCTTATTATATTAACTTGAATGCGCGTGAACAAGATAAAATTGATTCATCTGTTGAACGCATCATTCAAACGGCAAAAATCTCAGACCTCTGTGGCGCCGAATCGATGACTTTCCACGCTGCTTTCTACATGAAAGATTCACCTTATGATGTTTTTGACTTAGTTCAAAAATCGCTTAACGTGATAGAAGAAAGATTAAACCGTCTCGATATTCAAATTGAACTTCGCCCGGAGCTAACGGGAAAAACGTCTCAATTTGGCTCTCTGGAAGAGTTGATTGACCTGACTAAATCAGTTTCTTCTTGTAGCCCATGTATGGACTTCTCTCACCTTTTCGCTCGCACTAACGAGTACAATACTTATGAAGAGTTCTGCACGGTTCTTGGAAAATTAAAGGAAGAACTTGATCCAAACGCACTACAAAACATGCATATTCATATTTCTGGAATCAGCTCAAACTCGAAAGGGGATTTAAAACATTTAAATCTAGAGGATTCTGATTTTAACTGGAGAGAGTTGCTTCGAGCTCTTAAGACTTTTGATTGTCGCGGTTATGTAATTTGTAACAGCCCCAATCTTGAAAAAGATGCAAAAATGATGAAAGATTTCTACGCGACTTTGTAATTAAAAATAATAGATAGCGGTCTGGGGATTATATCCTCAGGCCGATATTTTTTCCTCGACACAAACCTTGTTCTTTTTCTCAAAATAGCACTTCATCCATTCAATATGATTGTGTGAATCTTCATCTGGAAGAAAAACCAATTGAATGTCCTGACTTTCTCTCACTAAAGCAATATTTTGAAAACTGCCACAAATTTCCGAAAATACATCCAACAGAAAATCCTGATCATGAGATTGATCTAAATAGACCAGGTCAGTGCTGGAGATTTCCTTAAAAATCGACCAATTCGATGGAAAATCTAAAACTGATTGCTTAAAAATTAAACGATAACACCCGGAGCGCATGACAAAAGTTAGCGGTTGATGACTTAAATGATGTTGGTTCAGGTAATCAGAAATTGAATTGAAATCTACTTCGTTCAAGCGCTTTTCGAAATACTTACGAAGATCAACAAAGCTCTCCGCCTGCTCTTTTTCGGCCGGCTCGCTGTAAGTTTCTTCGATAAGTTTTGAAATTAATGTGTCTTCATTACTCATGCGAACAGTATCGACAAGGCAGATTTAAAGTTGAGTCTTTAAGCCACTATTCCTCGTTCTAGGCAAACTTTATACAGTTCTGACCAAGAGACTCTGGTATCAGTCGCTGTTTCGAATACCAGCCCAATACCCCGATCATAAGACGACACTAAACGAGCGCTATTGCGAAACCTGACCCCTTCATAATTTGATTCCAGAAAATACAACTTAGCTGGATTGAGTTCCAGGGTTGAATCATGAGGCATTAACAAAAAACAACTCTCTTGATCTATATTGGAGATATAAACTGGTACCGAATCTTCGCCCTCAGCATCAGAACTGATCATAGCGGTGAGTTTGAGCCGTGATTCCTTTTCCAGATCATGGACGGAAAACTTAGGATTGAAGGAAGCCAGCCCCACCTCTAATTCCCAGGTGATAAAGAAATAAAAAGCAAAGACCAGATAAATAAAGTTGAGAACCAGGGTCAGTTTATTAAAGCTGCCAGAGAGCAGGATAAAGTTTTTACCGACGATAACAATCAGACAAAACAATAGGAAAAATTGCGAATATTTTTTGATTTTCATTACCATATAGCTGGTTAAGGCGGTAAGCGCCAGGATCAAATAATGATCAACAAAAAAGGCGCGCAGACTCGTCATTGAAAACAAAGAAAGACCATTGGATAAAGAGAATATTGCCTGTAGATAAACCAGGGAAAGGATCAAAAAAATAATCAAATTGCGATGGCCATAATTTCGTTTGAGGATTTTCATGCCTATATACTCAAAAAGTTTGAAGCTCTGCTAATATAAGACAGATGATACCATATTTAGAAATAAACACACTTTGTATTTCATGCGACAACTGCAAGCTTATTTGTCCGGAAAGCGCCATTCTAAAAAGCGGCGTGGAATACATCGTCGAAACCTGGTCTTGCACTTTGTGTAATGCTTGTCTCGAAGTTTGCCCGGTCGATTGTATTAAATTGATTACCGAAGACACCAAGAAAAAAATATTTTAAATTTTTTGGAATAGCTCTTTGGAATGAATCGCTCCGTCCGAAAAATTTCCTTTATTGTCTAGGTCAATGGCATGGGCCTTAATATCTACAAATTGGGTCTCATCGCCATTAAAGGCAGCATGCTTTTCTAAAAACTTCCCCATTCTACTTTGACGTTCACTCGGAATTTTCAATTTAAAGATGTTTTTGGCATAAATGTCGGCAGTACCATAATCCCAGTACTCAAACTCCGAAGGAACAACCAGTTCGACGCTCTGAGATTTAAAATCGGCAACCGTTTCAAAAAATCTGGAAACGCCGACCACCGGTGTAAGACCCTCTAGGTTTAACAGCCCCAGGCCAGAATAGGTTACGTAATCATTATTTTTCTGAGTATTTTTTCTAATTTCTACCAATCTATTTTTTTCAGTAACCGTTTCGTTGTAGGCCGAATTTTTATCAACCTGGATGCCAAACAAAACAGCTCTATTGTCCTGAATTCTGCGGAGAGCTTCCTGCCAGAATTTTTCTTCAAAAAATAAAAACTGATCCCCATTCACCAGCAAAAGATTTCCGCGATAAGCAACTTCCTGGCGTGCGGCCAAGTTATGAATCGCCCCTCCGGAGTCCAAAAGCGGATTTTCATGCAAGACAGTGACTGAATCCAGCAGGCCAGATGATTGCAAAAACTCAACCACTGCATCGTGCAGATAGTGAGTATTGATATAAATTTTTTTTATCCCCATATCCTGGCAATAACGAATTTGCAGTTCAAGCAAAGGCTTAAAATAGATCGGCCAAAGTACTTTCGGAATCCGCTTCCCAATTTCGCCCATGCGAGTCCCAAGCCCCGCGCTTAGAATTAAAGCGTAATCAATTTGCATAATACAAACTCGAAAGTATTTTTCGTTCCTTTGAAAAGTCTTCGTGCGAAAGCATGATCAATCGTATTTTTTCAAAAGCATAACCGATGTATTTTACATATCTCAAATCTTTTCGGTCGGCATAAATATAGGCAAAACTTCCGATAGCCTTAAAGACTCTCTGGATGGCCATCAAGTCATAGAGATACATAAATTGATCAAAAGATTTCGTGCTGTCAAAGCTTTGGAAATAAGTTTTAAAATAATATTGGATCAAGTTTTTCTTATTGCCGTCATCCAGTTGATAATAGCAGTCTTCCAGCAGGGAAACTAGGTCATAAAGTGGAGTTCCCATTCTGGCGTCCTGAAAATCGATGACGATTTGTTCACCGTTTTTAATCATCAAATTTCTGGAATGATAGTCGCGGTGAACTAAAACTCTCGGTTCGTTTGAGAGCGTATAACACATATCGTACAGTCTCTTATAAAGCGCCTCGATTCCAGGTGTGGTGACATCAAGCCCTAGGTACATTTTTAAAAAATATTTTTTAGTAAATTCCATTTCGGCGAATAATTTTTCTGTATCAAATGCCATTTTGGTAAAAAATTCATCTTTATACTTATTGGTATCAACCTTATGAATAGTGGCCATCAGGTCTATTGCTTTTTTATAAAACTCAAATTCTTCTTCTTTATTGGAAATTTGAGCAATTTCTTTTAGGTATGTTACGTCGCCCAGATCTTCTTCCAGAATATACCCCGTTCCAAGATCCTTATCAAAGATGAGGGGCACCCTTACTTTTTCGTCGTGCAGGACCCGTTGAAGTTTTAAAAAACTGGGTTCTTCACCTGGATCAACCGTCGGATTGTCTAAACAAGCCACGTAGGAAGTGGTCGATGTCCAAATGCGATAGTATTTTCTGGTGGAGGCATCACCCGTTAATTTTTCGATGTTTTCTACCACATCATCGCTCAGCAACTGTTTACTGATTGTTTTTTTAAAAAGTTCCTCTACAAGAATTCTTTCTGATTGCCCTGGCTTCATTTGTTACTCGCGATATTATTTAATAGTTTATAAAAAGCTTTTGAAGAATTTGCCTCGATAATTTTTTTCTCAACCCCAACGATACCTTGTTTTGCCAAGAAGTTTTTAAACAAATGTTCTTCTTTTGATATTCCAACTGCATCACCGAGATAAAGCGAAAAATCAAGGGTATTTCTATTTTGAATTTGAATCCAATTTAAATAAGCCGAAGGATCAAAGCCTGATCGTTTCAAAACAAAATAGCACCATTCATTGATTTGATACTTGGTCTCTGGTTTTAGGCGAGTCAGCCGAATCATTTTTTCCGTGCTGTTAAACCCAAGCGGCAGGATCATTTTCTTTTCATAGAGATATCTGCTGCTTTTAATGATTTCTGCCGCCATGGCGGCCACAAACAATTCTTCGCTTTTTAAGTATTTTTCGATTAAGCCATTTGAAACAAAAAATTGCGCCTTGGGTAGTGAGAAAATAAATGGCATCTTACTGGCTATAATGTGAAAAGCCGGCTTGGCGTTTTGAAGTAATAATAATTCATTATTGTTCACAATCCTTTCATAGATGGCTTCCAAGAATCGGATGGAATCCGAATTGAGTCTTATCTCTTTGGTTTCCTCATAGGATAAGTAACTCGCTCCAGCAGAAGCCAGGTGGTCAATATAATCCCGATCCGTGGGTTCTCCTAAATGAGCGTATTCAACCAAGCTTTTATCTAGGGTACTGCAAGATGTGAGAAGAAAAAAAAAAGTTAATATAAGTATTTTCATAAAAAAAGCCCTTGAATCAAGGGCCTATTACTATCCTGTTAAATTTGATTATAGACTATCTAGTTTCAGAAGCAACATCTCGTGCTGGCATATAATAAATGGTGAAACCTGCGAAAATAAGATTTGGATTTTGAATCAGGGGCCGGTTATTCTCATAGATACTTTTCCATTTTTTAGGAGTTCCGTATTTTTCCATTGAGACCAGACCCAGCGTGTCTCCGGTTTTGACGAGATAAGGCAGTCCGCTTGGTTGCCATCCAAAAGTTTGTTCTGGAGCATAATACTTAAGAACAACCCCCGGCCCCATTTTCGCTGGCAGGTGGCCCTTATTCCAGATTTTGAGATCTTTCCATTTGCGATAATCGCCATAAATCTTGAAGGCGATCATCATTAAGGTGTCGCCCTTTTGGACGTGATATTGGGCTTCGGCGCCCAGCCCAGGCTCACTTGGGGCGGGGGCGGGTGCAACCGCCACTGCAATTTCCGGGATAACAGCTTCACTTTTAAAATCTTCAAACTGAGGCTCTTCCGGCTTAACTTCGGCGAATTGTTCGGGAGTTGATTCTGGCAATGATCCAGGCATTGATTCAGGGCTCTCTTCGGGGGATTGAGCTTCAACGATTTTTTGCTCTTCAACTATAATGTCAGCGGGGGTGGTTTCCTCTAAAGTATCAACCACAAATTCCAGCTCGTCACTTGGTCTTGAAGTTATCTCTTCCTTGCTTGAGTTTGAAAAACTACAAGCATTGAGTAAAAAAGTCACAGTTACAAGTAAACTTAGTTTCTTCATGTTGATAACTCCCGAAGTTGCTATTTGATATTTCGGTCTTTGCTTATAAAAGTTTAATTTGGGAGAGAACTTTTTTTCTCAACGATTATTCTGTTTACACGAATATGACGTGGACTGTAAAATGAAGCATGGTTTTAAAAGGGTTCAGATTATCCGTCTTTATTTGTCTTCTATTTGTCTTCGCGATACCAGCGTCGCATGGCCAAACTGTATTAGAGGATATTGAAGAAGAAGACCGGATGGACTCCGTCACCCCGGGCGATCAGGCCCCGAATCTTGTTTCAGAAACAATCAAGGTTATTGCACCCTCTAAAAAAATTTTCATCTTAACCAATGACAATCAATCTTTCTCCAAAGGTGATTTCATCTCCTTGCTTTTGGCCAATAAACTTGTGTGCCGGGCACTGGTTGCCAAAACAACCGATGAAAAACTTTCTGGGATCAAAATTGTAAAAATTTATAATTTAACTCTTTGGAAGCAACTTGCAATTGGAAAAGAAGTCTTGGTCTTAAAGGGCGACGACAGCTATTACACCAGTAAAGAAAATAGCCCCGAAAAAGATCAGGAAAAAAATAAAAAAGATGAATCCAAGCTTCAAACAGATGAAGATCTTTTCAACTCCACTTCTCTTTCTGGCAATGAGGATGATTTATCTATCGACGAAAACAGCAAACGACTCATTAAGCCCGACAACCTACTTTCCTTGAATGTTGGATTAATAGAAGGAAAAGACGTCGATGGTTCCACTAAAAAATATACTCAAATCAATGGTTCCTGGGGTTACCAACTCAGTGACAATATTTGGGGTGAAGCCGGAGTGGGAAGCAACACCATTAGAGACTATCCGTTTACTGGCCTAGACACACGATTAATCAATATCACCGTCAAGGCCAAATACACTTTCAGTGCTCCATTTTATAGTTATTTCCAGCCCTACGTCGGCTATCAAACCATGCTGGTCAATTCCCCAAGCGCTGGTCAAGACCCGGGAGACGGCACAAGAACCCAGGCTGAATTAGACAATGAACTTCAACTAGTCGATGACTTGAAGAAAAGCACCGTTGTTTTCGGGGTGACTATTTTAAAACGTATTGTACCTGGATGGTTTATCAGGGCCGATTTGGGCTCTGACATTATTAATGGGGGACTTACTCTTGAATTCTAAAATATTCTTTTTGTCCGCCCTTCTGCTTGCTGGCTGCGGAGTAAAAGCTAGACCCTTGAGTCCACCCGAGACGGCGATTCAATCTTATACTCAATCCTATACTGGTCCTACCGAACCAGAAAAAGAAAAAGAAAAAAAACTCGAAACTCCCACCCAAGAAATTAAAAAATAATGTCAGCTTTAAACTCCCTTTTTATTGCCAGCGGCACCAACCTTGGTGAGCGCGCAAAAAACCTGAGTCAGGCTAAAAAAATTTTACAAGGTCATTTGGAACTGATTGCCGAAAGTAGGATTTATGAAAGCCCTGCAGTGGATTATGTAAATCAGCCAGACTTTTATAATCAGGTACTGGAGTTTAAATTACCGCCCTCCAATCCAGAAGAGGTAATGGCTTTACTCCTGAACATTGAAAAAGAAATGGGACGAAACCGCCTCATCCCCCGGGGCCCACGTCTCATCGATCTCGATATTTTATTTTGGGGAACGGAGCAGTTTCACTCTGAGCTGGTCCAAATCCCCCATCCGCGCCTCTTCGAGAGAAGTTTTGTCGTTCTCCCATTGTCCGAGCTTCCTGGTTTTAAAATTCTCAGAGAAAAATTCAGTTTTACTTTTCAGTTCGACAATCAGGCCACTGCACTTTCCTGATTGACCAGAGTCACGATCACTACTTATAATTTTACTACGCAATACTCTCACCCGGAACAAGCAATGGATTTTAGCTACACTCCTGACCAATTGGAAATTAAAGAGCTCGCAATGAAATTTGCTAGAAACGAGATGATGCCTAAGGCGCAGGAGTATGATGCCAAAGCTGAATTGCCCCATGAAATTTTAGAAAAAGCCTGGTCGCTGGGATTAGTGAATACCTGTATTCCGGTTGAATACGGCGGCAATGGTTTTACGGCGGTTGATTCCATGATTATCACTGAAGCCTTGGCTTACGGATGCATGGGAATGAATACTGCCATTATGGCCAACGACCTTGCCCTTCTCCCAATTGTAATTGGTGGAAACGACGAACAAAAAAAGCGATTTCTCACTCCGATGACTGAAAAATATAAAATGGCGGCCTTTTGCCTTACAGAACCGGCCAACGGCTCAGATGCCGCTGGAATCAAAACCTCCATTAAAGAAGATGGTGATGATGTCATCATTAATGGAAATAAAATGTGGATTACAAATGCGGGCTATGCCGATTTGTTTGTCTTGTATGGAACAACTGATTCTAGCTTAAAGCATAAAGGTATCACCGCGGTGGTCATTGAAAAAGGAACACCTGGAATTGAGTTGGGAAAAAAAGAAGACAAGATGGGACACCGCTGCTCCGACACACGCGCAGTCACATTCAATAATGTTCGCGTTCCTAAGTCTAATATTATCGGTGGTCTGAATAAAGGCTGGTCGATCGCCATGAAAACGCTCGATCACTCTCGTCCCATGGTTGCCGCTTCGGCGGTAGGTGGAGCGCAATGTGCTTTCGATCATTCGGTGAAATATGCGAAAGAGCGAATCCAGTTCAATGTGCCTATTGCTCATCATCAAGCTATCCAGTTTATGATTTCTGATATGGCCATGAAAATTGAAGCCTCGAGATTGCTTGTTCATAAGGCCGCATGGCTGTTAGATAGCGGATTGCCAAACACGCAACTCGCCTCTTACGCCAAGGCTTTCGCCGCGGATTCTTGTATGCAAATTACCACGGATGCAGTACAAATTTATGGTGGTTATGGGTATAGCAAAGAGTATCCCGTCGAAAAAATTATGAGAGACGCAAAACTCATTCAACTGTACGAAGGTACCTCACAAATTCAAAGACTAGTAATCGCTAAAGAAATATTTACTAGATAACTATAGGAGCTAATATGAATATTTTCGTTTGCGTAAAGCAAGTTCCCGACACTGAAACAAAAATTGTTCCAAGTGCAGATGGTACATTTATTGAAACCAGTTCTATTAAATGGATCATGAACCCTTACGATGAATACGCTGTGGAGCAAGCTCTTCTGGTTCAGGCGGCCAACGCTGGATCGACAGTAACTGTCGTTCGTGTTGGTTCATCAAAAGATACAGAGGCGCTAAGAACGGCAATGGCGATGGGAGCAGACGATGCTTTCCTGGTAGAAGCGGCCGACAATCTTGACTCCTATTCAATTGCGAAAGCTCTTAAAGGAGCCATCTTGAAATCTGGAAAAACACCAGACCTAATTTTAACTGGTAAACAAGCTATCGATGATGACTGCCTTCAGGTTCCTCAAATTTTGGCAACGATGCTGGACCTTCCTTCAGTATCAGTGGTTGTAGAATATACTGGAACAGCATCGGACATTACAGTTAAGCGTGAAGTAGAAGGTGGATCACTTGAAGTCTACGGTGTTAAATTACCGGCGATGATTGCTTGTAACAAAGGAATCAACACTCCAAGATACGCTTCTCTTCCGGGAATTATGAAAGCAAAGAAAAAGCCGTTAACGACTTTATCTCTTGCCGACGTCGGAGTAAGCGATGCCGACAGAAGAGTAAAATATTCTAATTTCCAATTGCCACCAGAAAAACCACCTGGAAAAAAATTCGATGCTACTGACGCCGCTAAAACGGGTGCCGTAGTTAAAGAGGTTGTTGGTCTATTAAGAACAGAAGCAAAAGTTATTTAATTATCAGTAGAGGAAATTATGGCTAAAATATTAGTATTCACAGAACTTCATGGTGCACACGTTAAAGGTGTAACTCTAGAAATCTTAGGAAAGCTCTCTGGACACACAGTAGAAGTTGCAGCGATTGGCAAAATTCCAAGCGAAGCAACCGCAGACCTGGCAAAATTCGGAGCAGCAAAAGTCCATTCTTTAAATGGTGCCGGCCTAGATAAATATTCGCCTGAAGGATATGCAAATGCTCTTCATACATTTATCGCAGCAGGAAGCTTTGATTATGTTTTCGCTGGAGCGACGTCTCTAGGAAAAGACTTACTTCCGCGCCTGGCCACAAAGTTTGATGCTGGAATGGCCTCTGAAGTAACCAATTTTGTGATGGAAGGTGATAAATTCGCTGGAACACGCCCACTCTTTGCTGGAAAATGTTTTGCGAAAGTTGAACTAACAGGACCTAAACCTCATTTCGTCACCGTTAGACCAAATGCTCTTGGCATGAATGCCAATCCAACAGCTGGAGCTGCGACTGCTGCCGACGCAGCGGTTGATGCGGGAACAATTCGAGCAATGATCAAAGAAATTGTTAAAGGAACTTCTGAAAAACTAGATTTAACAGAGGCCAATATTATCGTTTCTGGTGGTCGCGCGATGAAAGACTCCGCGAACTTTAAAGTGCTTGAAGATTTAGCAAACGTCATTGGGGCAACGGTTGGCGCTTCAAGAGCGGCAGTTGATTCTGGATTTGCTCCACACGCTATGCAAGTTGGTCAAACCGGAAAAACGGTTGCTCCATCACTTTATATTGCTTGTGGAATTTCAGGTGCGATTCAACATTTGGCGGGGATGAGAACATCAAAAGTAATTGTTGCAATCAACAGTGATCCAGATGCACCAATCTTTACCAAGGCCGATTATGGAATCGTGGGAGATCTCTTCACGGTTGTTCCGTTGTTGACTCAAGAATTTAAGAATCTTTTAGGTAAATAAAAAAAGCCCTCTTCGGAGGGCTTTTTTTTTGTTATTTTTTATTTTTCGATTAAAAAGCAAATCCATTTTCAGCGGCCGTTTCTTTAATTTCGTCTGCGCTTAAAACTCTTACTGGTTCGTAGTTATCAACATCACTAGCTACTTCTTTTCTTTCTTCAATGATTTTCTCAGCAGCAAGTTGTGAGTCTTCTTCTATTACGTTTTGCTCTTCAGCTGGATTTTCATTTTGAGCGTCTTGTAGCTTTTCCATTTGATCTTTTGTGACAAAGTTCAGCATTGAACCTGCAATTGGACCAGTTACGAAACTAATTCGGTAGCCATCTTTTCCGTTGTTAAAAACAACACCTGAAACTTCTTCGCCGTTAACTTCTGCTTTAAAAGTTCCACCATCCATTAAGTCAGCAGTATCGATTTCAATATTTTGTGTCTCGCCGTTTGGATTTCTTAATTCTACCGAAAGTCCATTGATCGCGCCTGCGGTTAAAGAGACTTGTCCTTGGACATCATGACCTTCCAGCACTTTGCTCGATTTTGCCTGGTTAAGAGCGCGCTCTAATACCAGCTCAACTTCTTCTGCAACCACTAGTGAGGTATTGGCCGCTTTAGCACTCTCGATTTTTTTCGCTTCCAAAATTTCAAAGCCTTTTCCTAATTTTTTATAAAGAGCAATTGTTCCAAATTCAGATAAAAGAGAAACATTATAAATTTGGCCATTGTCATTATTAACTCTAACAATTCCGTTATTGATCAGTTCAATTCTAACTTTAATTGTTTTTTTAGCGTCTTCTGGATTAGCTAATTTATCAAAAGCTACTTGCTCAGAGCTATCAACGATTCTGGTAATTTCCCAAACGGCGTTTACTTTTCCATTATTAACTTCGTTAACTGGCAACCACATTTGAGCCACTCTTGATACAGCTTCAGAAGCAACACTTCTTTCTGCTGGGATTAATTCTTGTTCAATAACTTCCGCCTCATTAGAGGTAACGGTGCGAGAGTGGAAATCTTTAATCGTTCCGGCCAAAACGATTGAGCTCACACTCAAGAAACAGATAATGGCTTTTTTCGATGTTAATACTTTCATACTCAATTCCTCTTTGGAGTTACTTGAGTTATATAGAGCAAGGGTCGTGCCACGTTGCGATATTGAAAAACGAGAAAGACTACTGGCTAAGTCATCGAAAATGCTTAATAAGGGCAAGAGGTTGGAGGAGGCTTTGCAAAGGTTTTAGTCGGCCTGTCTATAAATTTTACAAGTTATAGACAGGATTCTAGACAATCAGCTTAATCTTTTTTCAAGGACTTAACATCCCAGTCTGAGTGGGCTGCACGGTATCTTTTGAGAGCAATAACAACCAAATCAGCATATGAAATACCAGAAGCTTTGGTCATTCTTTCAAATGATTCAACTACATCTTTTTCAATCATTACTTTTAGTTCTTTAAGTTCGCCTTGGTTTTGAACCTGAGTTTTCATAATTTCTCCGTGCATTTATCTAGGGGTATTAGGGCCCTAATTTTAATAAGTTATTTTTAGTTTTGAAACACCTTTATTGCTCTTTTTTTTCGTAGTCCAACCAGAGCATTGGTTACTTCGAATTCCATCAACTTGCTGTATTTATAGACGTCGGCGACTGTACACCACTCCGCTAATACCGTTAAAATATCAAATTCTTCGGGAGTGATGTTTTCATGGTTGACGATAATTTCGGGATCCGCCACCAATCTCAACCCGGGAGATGGTTTCAATTTTTTCGATAAAAGATATTTTTGATAGATGGCCTGTGCCTCGATTCTCACCTCTTCAATATTCATCTTCATTGAAAAATGGTCAGACGAGACGAGCTCAGGTTCAACAATGAATTTAAAGTGTTCGGCCGTTTCTACGTCGTCAAAAATCATCTTGTACAAGGCCTTGCGCCCTTTTTGTAGACCAAAGTTGGCGCCAACAATCACACCTTCGTGCTGGTAGACCACCCCTTGAAACTGACCATTAGAGTTCAAGAGGAGATTTACTTTCCCGGTAAAACCAAAAGCTGCCTGCTCTTTTAAAACTTCCATTAAATTTGTCATAGCAATAATTAAAACCTATTTACGAAAAAAGTCTTTTAAAAAATCCTTTTTGTTCCCCGCTGCCTTCTTGTTCATTAAAGCATTGATTTACATTTTTTGCTAAGCTCATGTAAGCATTCCAAACCGGGCGCCCTTCGTATTTCTTTTCGTTCATATAAGGCAATCCTTTATCTGAGCCTTCTCTTAAGGCCAGCTCTAAAGGAATTTCTGCCAGTAGGTTCACGTTAAGCTCTTTAGCTGCTTTCTTAACTCCGCCTTCCCCAAATATAAAATATTTCTTTGTAGGGGCATCATCTGGTACGAAGTAACTCATGTTTTCCACCATTCCCAGCACGGGGATTTTAACCTGGGTAAACATATTTAAGCCTTTTCTGGTATCTAGAACCGCAATGTCTTGTGGTGTTGAGACAACAACGACTCCATCGATCTCAGTCGATTGAACCATCGAGAGTTGCATATCTCCAGTTCCAGGTGGAAGATCGATAATTAAATAATCTAAATCCTCCCACGCAACATCGAATAGAAATTGATTAAGAACCCCGCCAAGCATTGGTCCTCTCCAGATTACTGGATCATTTTCATTGATGAATAATCCAAAACTGATAAAGGGAATTCCATAAGCATCAATTGGCAGAATTTTTTTCTCGGCTGTAGCCCCCGGCTTTGCTTCTCTTTTATTTAAAAGCATCGGCATAGAGGGACCGTAAATATCAGCATCGAGCAATCCGACTTTTTTACCTAGATTTTTTAATGCAAAGGCCAGATTGACTGCAACGGTTGATTTACCAACCCCACCTTTATTTGAAGAAACCGCAATCACCTTCTTGGCGCCCGCCACTCTTTTCTTGTTCGCGCCCACTGGTCCGTGGCCTGATTTAATTTGAGCGGACTGAGCGGCCGGAGCCTGTTTTTCAGCTGGGGTAAAAGTTTTGCCGGAAAAAACGTCTCCCGAATTCTCGGAAATAGTTAAGACTGTTATTTTCTCTGCCGGATAAAACGCGGAGACCGCATTGCTAATTGAAGTTTCAATGATCTTTTTTTGCTCGGGCGAAATACCATCCCTTTTATATTTGAATAACAATTCATTTTGGTCGGCCTTTATTTCTACAATTCGTCCCTCTTCTTTTAAGGTCTTCCCATTGTTAGGATTAATAATTACTCCCAGTAGCTGGGTGATTTTTTCAACATTACTGTCTTGTGACATATATTTTCTCCAATAAGCTGATTAATTTACTACCTTGTTATACCCGATCTGACTTGATTGTTAAAGCGGAACGAACTCATCAAAGAGGAAAGGCAAACATTTGTCTAATCACTTCATAATTTTATAGAATACGGCGTATATTTAATCTAAAATAAGATGACGCTTTATTATTAAGGGGATCTCGGTGTCTTATAGTCGAAAAATATATCTTATTAATCCAAAATTTCAGATTCGCTTCAGTCTGTATGTTTGTTTGATGGTATTTCTTACAAGTATCATTTATCCCTTCTCCATCTATGAATTGATGAATACCATTATTTCGCATTTTGGTTTAAAAAACCCCGAAATTGCCACTCATTATAGTAGCAAGCGGGACGCTTTAATTTTGTTTTTAATTTTGCTGCATTTAGGATTCACCTGCCTGACCTTTTTTATCTGTGTTTTCTTTTCGCATAAAATTGCCGGGCCACTCTATAAGCTACAAAAACATTTAAAGCTGATCCGTGATGACAGCAATCCTGAAAAATTATTTTTCAGAAAGGGTGATTATTTTCAAGAATTGGCGGATGATGTGAATGCTACATTTGATCATCTCGAAGATAGTTATAAAAACGACTTAGTTTATCTTAGCGAAGTCACGTCTTATATTAACAATCTGAGTTTAGTTGTCCCTGATGACAAACGAGTTGTGTTAAATGAAATCTCTTCCCGTCTCTCTAAAATGCAAGAGAGATTTACAAAAAACTAGGAAAAGGCCACGGTCCCCCTGGGAGGTTAGTTTGTTGAGGCTTGTTACTTTGGCCCTTGTTTCTTCATTTTACTTGTCTGCCGCACTGGCAACCCCCAATCTCAACTTTGCATCTATCGCCAAAGCTGAAGATGCACCCTTTCGCCTGAACTACAGTCCGTTGGATTACGATTACGGCCGGGACATCAATCTCCTTTTCACTGAAATCGGTAAAAATCAACTCAAGAAAAAAACAGTTGATAGTCTCGCCAAGTATCAGCATAAAAATCACTCCTTCTCGATTTTAAATTCGACCTATGATCGCTTAAAACTCATCATGAGCATAAATGATCAGGATTCATTTTATAAAAACTGCACCATCATTTCTAAAAACGTTAATGCTTACACCGAGAGCATCGCCGACCGAATGAACATTTCGGTTGATAAACACTGCCGCTATTTATTTTTAAAAAGGCTCACCAGCTTATCTCCCAATATTAATTTTTCTTCCCGCGATCTGGCCTATTTTAAAGATGCAGCCCCTTTTTTCACCACGGGAGAAAACTTGCCGGAACTGGTCGTTTTTTTGCGCTACTTTAAGGCCAATCCTAATGAGCATGAGAAGCTCTCAAATTTTCTGATCGAAAAATATATTGAATTCAAAATCAAACCACCGACTCATATCTTAACCAGCTTGAAGGTCAGTACTCAGTTTAATAAATTTTTACAGAATAATTTAAATCTTGATGATCGCTCTAATTCCTACTTCCAGGAAGAATTCCAGCGGCTTTCGCGTGATGCCCAGGACGCGGCCGATAAAGGCGACAACATTCAGGCAAAATTGATAATCACTAATGCCGTTAATTTTTACAATAAGAATAAAAATTTTATCAATACTAAAAAAGCCTGGACCGCGGCACTGCTAACAGGCAAGGCCCTTTTCTATAAAGGCAGAGACAGCGATGCGATTGAAGTATTCAATCTGGCAAAAACCATCGCGGCCAAAGAAGACATTTCTGAATCATATTTTTATTTAATATGGCCTCATCTTATCAATAAAGACTTCAAAGCGATGAAGAGCGTTATCGACAAAAACAATCTTGAAAAAAACTTTGAGAAATATGATTCAAAACTTCAGTACTGGATTGGTTACGCGCTTTTAAAAACGGGAGATGCTAAAAAAGCGACTCTCATTTTTAATAAAATTATTGATACTTCTCCCTATTCGTTTTATTCAATTATTTCTTTAAAAGAACTCGCGGTTCTCAACAAGGGTGCCAATTCTGAAACTGAAATTCTCTCCAAGCTTATTACCAGATCTGAACCTGCTGAATACAGCTTGGATAAAACCAGCTACAATTTAAAAGATGCTCTCAAGCGTCTCGCTGTTTGGAACAAGCTGGGCGATGAGCGCTTTGCCACTCTGGAGCTTCGCTACATCCAGGCGCTAAGCAAGGAAGATACTTTTCAGGAAGCTGATTTTGCCAAATCAGTTAGCGCCCAGGCCCATAAAGAGTTTTTAATTACGAACCTGATTCGTCTGCTAAATTCTCAAAAACGCTACCTAACTTCTTTTAAAGTTTTCCAGGATTCTCTTGAGCAGAATTCCTTGAGCTTAAACTACAAACTTATTAGATTTATTTTTCCCCTTAATTATATTGATCTCATCAAGAAAAATGCTGCCGATATTGATCCGCTGATTATCATTTCTTTGATTCGCCAGGAGTCCGCCTTCAATCCTGAAGCGCGCTCGGGAGTTGGGGCCAAGGGTCTGATGCAACTGATGCCGGCCACCGCTAAACGCTTTAACCGAAGGCTAAAAGTTAATCATCTGGGTAATCCCGAAATCAATGTGGCAATAGGTGTAAAATACTTAAAGCAGCTGCTAGTCCGTTTTGACGGCAATTTGATTTATACCCTGGCCTCTTATAATGCTGGTGAAAATCGGATTGATCGCTGGAGAAAAGAAATATTTAGAAGTGATGATTCATTGTCGACGATTGAATCGATTCCCTATGAGGAAACGAGAAATTACGTGAAGCTTATTTATCGAAATAATTTTTTCTATTCGCTTCTTTCCAACAGACCCGTACTTATGGTTCCGTTGGAAGAAACGTTTAAAGTTGGCCAAATACCGAAAGCTTTTTAAGTAATTAGACGTTGAAGCGAAAGTGCATAATGTCGCCATCTTTCACGACATATTCCTTTCCTTCAACTCGAAATTTCCCAGCTTCTTTAACTTTTGCCTCAGAACCAAATTGAATAAGGTCATCATAGCTGAAAACTTCGGCCTTAATGAATCCACGTTCAAAGTCGGTGTGAATAACGCCAGCACATTGAGGAGCTTTAAATCCATCTTGGAAGGTCCAAGCACGAACTTCTTTCACACCAGCGGTGAAATAAGTTTTTAATCCAATCATATGATAAGCAGCGCGAGTCAGTTTATCTAAACCTGATTCTTCGATCCCTGCCGCTTCCATGAATTCCTTTTTTTCTTCAAGGCTTTCCAGTGATGCAATTTCTGACTCTAGCTTTCCACAAATAACCTGGACTTCAGAGTTTTCTTTAGCAGCATATTCTCTTACCGCTTTAACGTGAGCATTTTCATTGGTCACGCCATCTTCATCAACATTACAAAGATAAAGAACTTTTTTCATCGTAATCAGGTTTAAATCGGCAACCGCAGCTTTATCTTCATCAGACAAAGAAGAATTGCGAGCAGCGATTCCGCTTTCTAATTCTACTTTTAGTTTTTCAAGTAATGGAAGTTGGATTTTGGCGGACGTTAACACTTCCTTATTTTGGCTTTTTAATAGTTTTGGAATGTTTTGAAGTTTTTTCTCAACCACTTCCAAATCAGCAAAGGCCAACTCAAGGTTAATTGTTTCAATATCGTCTTTGGGATTTACCTTGCCGTGAACATGGATAATATCATCATCTTCAAAACAACGAACAACATGGATAATGGCGTTGACGGCACGAATGTGTCCCAGGAACTGATTGCCTAATCCTTCGCCCTTTGAAGCACCTTTTACCAGGCCTGCGATATCGACGAATTCGACTGTGGTATAAATCATTTTTTCAGGCCCAATGATGTCCCCGATTTTTTTCATGCGTGGATCAGAAACGGCTACGATCCCTACGTTTGGTTCAATGGTACAAAATGGATAATTGGCGGCTTCTGCTGGGGCCGAAGTAATTGCCGAAAAGATTGTCGATTTACCGACGTTTGGGAGACCTACGATTCCACAGTTCAATGCCATTTCTTTTTCCTTAATTAAAAACTAAACTATTTTCTTTTTACTATAGATTGTTGCAGCTTTATCAAAGCCTATATTTATATATTCTTCAAGCGCCACTGCTGCCCCCTCTAAAAAAGGGCGAAAAAAATCTTTATCCTCTCCGGTATACCCCGAGAGAACCCAATTGGAAACATCTCCGTGAACCGGTCGCCCTATTCCCACTCTTACGCGTCTAAACTCCTGAGTTCCCAGGTGAGCGCTGATTGATTTCAATCCATTATGCCCGGCAAGACCGCCACCTTTTTTAAAAGCAATCGTGCCAAAAGGAAGATCCAGCTCATCGTGGACGACTAAAATGTTTTCCACTGATATTTTAAAAAAGCTAGCGAGGGCAAAGACACTTTCGCCCGAGAGATTCATAAAGGTCTGTGGTTTAAGAAAATAAACTTTATCTGCGCCTTTGGTATAAAGCGCATACTGGCCTTTGAACTTATCGACCCACTTGAGATCGTGAAAGAATGAAAGTTCTTCAAAAGTATCCCAGCCAATATTATGGCGGGTATGATGATATTTGCTGCCTGGATTGCCGAGGCCCACAATTAAACGTTCCATCTTTAAATAAACAGCGAGCTGACAGAATCGTTATTAAATGTTCGATGGATCGCTTTTGCTAAAAGCTCTGCGGTAGAAAGAACTTTTATTTTTTCACATTTTTTAGCAGCTTCAGAAACAGGGATGGTATCGGTTACGATCACGCGATCGAGTTCAGCGCATTCTTCGATTCTTTTAATCGCAGGATCCGAGAAGACCGGATGAGTGGCACAAGCATAAATCTTAGTGGCGCCATTTTTCCGAAGTGCCTTACAGGCTTCGACCAAAGTTCCGGCCGTATCAATCATATCGTCGATAATAATACATTCTTTGCCTGAAACATTTCCGATCACGTTCATTGCTTCCGCAATGTTTTTTCCGGTGCGGCGTTTATCGATCATGGCGATGTCAGCATTTAATTTTTTAGCGTAAAAACGCACACGCTCTACTCCACCAGCGTCTGGTGAAATAAAGATGGTGTTTTCTGAAAAAATTTCTTTCTTGATATAATTAAGAATAACAGGTGATGCGTAAATATTATCAAAGGGAATGTTGAAAAAGCCTTGAATCTGACCAGCATGAAGGTCCATTGTGACCACCCGACTTGCGCCGGCGACGGTTAACAAATCTGCAACCAGTTTTGCCGAAATAGGTGTTCGAGGAGAGGCCTTTCGATCCTGTCTGGCATATCCATAAAAGGGAATGACGGCCGTAATGGAAGTAGCCGAAGCTCTTTTTAAAGCATCGATCATGATCAAGAGTTCCATTAGATTGTCATTAACGGGCGTAGAGGTTGATTGAATCACAAAAACATCAGCACCCCGAACGTGCTTTTCTATTTCACAAAATATTTCGCCATTGGCGAATCGAACTAATTGGGGATTTACTAGCGGAACGTCTAGGTAATCAGAAATTTGATTTGAGAGCGATTGATTTGAAGATCCAGAAACTAGGACGATTCGTTTCAATTGATCCTCCTTTAAAAAAAATTTTAGAAAAAATGGCTGGGGTGCTAGGATTCGAACCTAGGCATGGCAGAATCAAAATCTGCAGACTTACCACTTGTCGACACCCCAATACATCTAAAACGCGTGAATTCAATATAAACTTTAAGAGCCTTTTTTGCAAGAGCTAGTTAGTAAGTTCACAACCGAATTGTTGAAAACGTTTACCGCGATCTCTGTAGTAGTTTTGAAAGACATTAAAAGCGGTGGTTGCACCGTATAATCCAAGGGATTTTGTTTTGCGCTCACCCTCATAGCCAACCCAGACAATCGAAAGGTTTTTGCCATCGAACGCGACGTACCAGTTGTCATAGCCGTTGTTGGAAGTGCCGGTTTTACCAAAAAAGCGCAATTTCTGCATAACTGCATCCACCGCATGCTCCACCGTGGTGAGATTGGGGTCCGCCAAGGCAAAAAGGACACTGTCTTCCTGCAGTCTTTCTCCGGCCTTGATTTTTCGACATTCTTCTTTAAAAAAGGTGGTGTAAACATCGCGAAGCTCGCTGACACTCAATTCCATTCCGCCCAATAGCTCAGAAGGGTATTCTTTCAGCGGAGATTTTAAAGATTTAAAGTAAGGTTTAAGCTTTTCTTCCACCACTCCAAAGCCGATTTCATCGGCGATCCGAATAATGGGACGGTTGTAAGATTTTAATAAAGCTTCCAAAAGGGTGATCTCGGGCTCTTTAATGGCATGCGCCTCTTTAGGAGACCAGGGTCCCGAAGCAAGTTGCAGCTTAATTTCGGCAGTCGAGACCAGATCGGTTAATTTTTTTCCAAATTCTTCATAGACACTATAGATCACGGGTTTGATGGTGCTTCCGACTTGATGGCGTTCAGAAAAAATGGCTTTTTCTTTATTGCGCTCTATTCGGGAGTAATAGCTATACCAACGGCTCCCGTTAACAGGTCCGATCATCACCTTGACCGAGATATCTTCAACTGAATTTTTACCGTTAACCACCGACGCAAACTTATCTTTGATTTTTGTTCTAACGTCCGCCACTTTTTGAATCAGGACAAATTTTTCATAAGCTGGCAGGCTGGGATCAGCGTCATTCAAGGTTCGCCAAATAGATTGATAAGGTCTTTGCTTTTCCTGGGACTCTAGTCTGGCGATCCACTTATCCCATTCTTTCTTACTCCAAATTTGATTGGGGTCATTGGGGATTAAATTTTCTTGAATCAGTTTATGGTAAACAATTAAGGAGCGCTCTTTTAAGCGTTCAATTTTTTTGAGGGGAGAAAAATAACTAGGCCCCTTGAGCAGACTGACAAGAATGGCCCCTTCAAAGGAAGTAACGTCGGCCGGCTTTTTGCCAAAATAAAACATTGAAGCCCCTACGATTCCTTTTATTTTTATCCCTTGCAAAGCACCCCAGTAAACTTCATTTAAATAGGCTTCGAGAATTTTTTCTTTGGGAAAACGTGACTCAATATAAACCGACATCACCACTTCTTTAAACTTTCGGGATAAGGTTTTTTCGTTGGTCAGAAATAAGTTTTTTACTAGTTGCTGAGAGATGGTTGATCCTCCCTGCTCGAAACGCATTTTTCTTATATTGGTCACAAACGCCCTGAAAATTGACTTGAAGTCGACCCCGAAATGTTCAAGATAGCGCTGGTCTTCTACCCCGATTAGCCCCTTCCAGAAGATAGAGGGGATATAATCAAATGAGATGTAATGTTGGTAGCAGTAAACCTCAACACAATCGTTCGCTAATAAATTTTTGATTTCGAGGTTTTGATTAACTTGCAAGAGTCCCGGAACTTCTTTTAATTCATAAAGAGCATTTAGTTGCCTTTGTTGAACCAAAAAATCTTCGGCCGACATTTTTTCGGCAGAAAAAAGGTAGAAAGCCTGCAGCTCTTCTCTTTTAACCACCGAGCCCTCTTCCAGTGTCACGGGAGGCGCCACGGTGGTGTAAGGATCAATGTCTTTTTGGGTTTTTTCTTCCAGCACCGAAAGTGAGGTTTCAGCAATGGTCCATCGAACGAAGCCGAAGCCCACCGCCACCAGGATGACAAAGCAAACCAGAGAAAATTTTAATATCCGAATTGCCCATTGCTTCATGCGATTTACTTTGTTTCTTGTTTTTGACTTAACTGCCTTCATTTCATATAGTATTTTGAGAAACTTTTCCAATGTTTATTGTTCTATTTTGTGGAGTATTTTTATGTCCAGGCATTTGCAAAAAATAATGGCTTCGGCCCTGCTCACCCTCATCCCCATGACCTCTTTTGCGCTACCGATTGACTGGCATGGCTCTTTTGGGGTGGACTCCACTTTGATAAGTGATTATCGCAGAGTTAAAATAAAAGACAATAATGCGACCGGGGATGGCTCGCAAGAAGTTGCATTTACTGACGGAAAAAAAGCAGGCGCATCATGGCAGAGCTATGTTTTCCGCCTTAACCCGACGATGGTAATCAACGATGCCGCTACTTTTTTCGGTGAACTTTCTTCAGGATACGCCTACGGTGGCTACCTGGGAGATAGCCCGGAAGTTGATGCCGGAGCAACTACTGCAACCGCCGGCGCGAACGGTGGCCCACTTTTTTATCACAACCAGGCCCGGGGCCAAAATGTTGTCATAAAAAAAGCTTACCTCGAACTTTATTCTGATACCGCCACTTACGTCATAGGCCGCCACTCAACTGAATGGGCGCTGGGGGGGATCCATAACGATGGAAGTAATGTCTGGGATCGCCATTCGTCTTCGCGTGATGGAATAACGATGAAATTAAAAATTGGGAATTTTCACGTCAGTCCTTACTGGGCAAAGGTTTCGAATCAAGGTTACACCGATGCAACCAACGCCAAAGAATATGGAGCAAGCCTGCTTTACGATAACCAGGAAAAGGATATCGCTTTTGGGATCTTGTATGGAAAAAAATCCAACAGCTCGCTCAATACAATGTTTAAATCAAATATTGGCACGACGGTTACAGATCTGGGCGAAAATGATGTTACCATTACCGACCTCTACCTAAAAAAAGTTTTCGGTAAATTTGATATGGCGGTAGAAATTCCACTAATGTCTGGGGACTTGGGAAAAACTTCTACTGCGACCACCGTCTCAACTTATTCGGCGAAGGCTTTTTTGCTGCAAACTAATTACAAACACAATGATGCTTGGACAATAGGATTTGATGCCGGCCAAGTCAGCGGTCACGATGGTGCTGCTGGAAAATTTGGAGCACTTTACCTAAATCCAAACTACCAGGTGGCCAATCTTCTTTTTAAATATAACATCGCGGCCCTGGGCGGATCTCAACAAGCTGGCAGTGTTTATGATTCCTACATTACCAATGCTCGTTATTTTAAATTAAGAGCTGGTTACACTTCCGAGAAATGGACTTTTGATTCTGCCCTTATTTATGCCAAAGCACTGGAAGTGGCCAAAGCTGGCGTGGCTGCTTATAACCACACCAAACACAAGAGCTTTGTGGCCACTAGCAACCAATCTGATTCACTGGGAACTGAAATCGATTTCAATGCCAATTACCAATGGAATAAAGAAATTTCGATTGGGGCGGGGTTAGGTTACCTACTGACGGGTGATTATTTCAGCTACACTGATGATCTTACTAAAAGCAACGAAGCAAAAAGTTCAATGCTTCTTCAAATCAATACCGCTGTTAAGTTTTAATAAAAAAAAGCCCTCGTAAGAGGGCTTTTTTTTTATCTTTTATCGTCTTTAAATAATCAAATTAAATCGAAGGCCATGCACCCATTTGCGGCATTTGGTACTGCCCTTGCTGCACTTGCATTTGAGGGTTAACCATTTGGGCACTGTAGTTGCCAGTATTCCCCATGTTCATCGCCGCCCCTTGTCCGCCCATACTGTAATTGGAAGCATCGTAAGGTGTATAGGCCTGAGCTCCGTAATACCCTGGGAATTTATCACTAAAATTATCTTCATAACTAGTGTACGAAGATCCGTAAGGTTCGTAATCAGCATCGCGTGATTCATTGGCAATTTGACGTTTTTGGTACTCGTTATAATTGCTTCCCATTTTGGTTAATTTATCATTGCGACCTTGAATAAAGAGCAGATCTTTTTTACGTCTGTTTAATTCTGCATTCATTCTTTGCTGAGCACCGGCCTGGAAAGCCTGACACTGAACTGGGTTTTTCACAGAACCCATCATGCCCATCGCACAATATTTTTGTAACTTTGTTTGTTCATCTGTTTGATAAGTGTACCAACGCTTATTCATTCGTTCGTAGGCAGCAGAACGTTCTTTTTCTGTTTTTTGGATAGGATACATGTTTCCCTTACCAACTAAGTATTGGTCAGTCCAATCAGTAAGAACGCGATCAAATTTTTGCAGACCTGCATATTGTTTTTGATTGGCTTCATCAAAGGAAATGGGCTTGCCTCTTTTGTCGTCTTGAGGGCCTGGATAAACAGTTCCATAGTAATAAGACTTCAAGCGAATATCTTCAACTATTTTAGCAGCATCGTTAACCGCATATTTTTCCATCACGGTATACAATGGAGAGAAAGCATTTTTTCTGGCGGCGAATGAGCCGACATCCTCATTGATTTTTTTGATTTCATCATCAATCGCTTTTCTTTTTGGATCTTCTGAATCAACATCAGCCGCTTGTTTCATCAAGCTATCCAGGCGAAAGATCGCAGGGTTTAAGAACTTGCTATCAAGCTCTTTGGCCAAATCAGCATATTGTCTTGTTAATTTTTTCCCAGTTGCTTCATCAATTGTATCTCTATCTCTCGAAAGACGATCTTCTATTTTGGTCATATCAGCTGAAATTCTTGCAACGTCCTGCTTGACTGCTACCAGGTAGCCGGCATCAAGCTCCGAACGAATTTTATCAGCAATATCCTTCAAGGCGTCGGCGTTCCCTATAGACTTTCTCGCTTCGGCAATTCGTTGAGCATCGCCAGTCTTACAGATCGCCTTTAGTTCATCAATTAATACGTCTTGACCTTTATTAATGTAGGTAATTTCAGGTTGAATTTTTTCCGCGGCCATACAAAGCGATGACGGCAATTCAATGTCTTTATCAATTCCGTATGATGATTGATAACCATCTTTTCCGGCAAAAGCTTTGGGATAGCCATAAGAAAGTTTCAATGATTTTTTAATGTCCTTATCTTTTGAGAAATCATAGTCGAGAACATATGAATATTCTGAATAATTTTTTCCTTCAATTGCATCGTGATCTATTTTGTCGTCTTTTAGAATGACCGGCTTACCATTGGCACCCTTTAGACATTCAATATAACTGGCATAGGTTTTACCGTCTTCCAACTGCATCAAGATCGTGACACTTTTAGTACTTGGGTCTTGATAAAGTTGAGGTTTAAATTTTCCACAAGTGTCGATTGAAGCCGGCATCTTTACTAAAATTTTATTATCTGGCCGTTGCTCAAAAGTTGGTGATGATCCATCTCTGGTTATGTGTTGAAAAAAATCTAGGGGAAAATAGGTAGCTGCTTCCGGATCTTGCTTACAAGCGACTGAAGCCGTTCCATCTTTTATATCGACTTCTTCATTGATTACTTTTCCAGGAGTGACCTTAAATGATGACGATGTTTTTCCTGGCGCTGTTCCCCCGGAAGTTCCAGAAGTTCTTACCCCAACAATTCCTGCATAACTTGCTTGCGACAGGCACAGACCGATCGCCAAAGAAGCAGTTAAACAGTTCGTCGTTTTAAACATTTTCTTATTCATACGAATTTTCCTCATGACCAAAGTCCTAGTAGTTCTCTTGTGCTTAACGGAACATCCTCAAATTTCTTTAATACTTAATCAGAATGTACTGAATTTCATTTTGGCTTTTTTGCAACAGCTGATGTGATTTCTTATAGTTTTGGTGCTTTAAAGTGGAGTGATTTACTTTTTACTTAAACTTTAATTTAACTAGTGAGAATTAGTCAAAATAGTAAGGGTCCACATCTATTTTCAAAGAGATGGTGTGAGGCGGGCGATAATTTTTGCTAAAAGTCCTGATCAAGTTATGGAGCTGATTAATATCGGAACTCCTAATCATTAATGACCAGGTGAATTTATTAATTTTCTTTTCAATCATCGAAGGGCGAGGGCCCAAGATCTCGACCTGCTCAAAATGTTTCACCGCCAGCGCCCGCAACGAGTTGGCTTGAGTCGAGCTTTCTTTAATCACGGCCTCTTGCGACTTGGAATTAAAATAAATCAGAATCAACTTTTTCAAGGGAGGCGAAGAACACATTTCACGCATTGGAATTTCATCTTCATAAAATTCTTCAAAGGTGTGATTCTGCAGATAAGTGAAAATCTTATTTTCTGGCGCCAGGGTATGAACCAAAACTTCTGCATCTTTTCCAAAGCGTCCCGCTCTGCCGCTAACCTGAGTAAGGGTCTGATAGACCCTTTCATTCGACCTGAAATCTGGAAAATTTAACTGGGAATCAATCCCCAGGATCAGAACCAAATTTACATTCTCAAAATTATGTCCCTTGGAGAGCATTTGAGTTCCCACTAAAACATCAATTTCTTTATTATGAAATTGCGCCAATACATTTTCCAGCTGAGTAAAAGTTTTAATTTCATCGCGATCAAATCGTTCAATTCTTTTATTGGGCAGTATCTCTTTTAAAATCTCATAGGCCTTTTCTGTACCAAAGCCCTTAGGGGCAAGATTTATATTCATGCACTCCGGACACATATCGGGAGCTGGTTGTTTGTATTCACAAGTCTGGCAGGATAGCTCGCTGCGCTTTTTAAAATATTTTAAATTGGTGCTGCAATTAGGACAGGCAAACTGATGTCCGCAGGCATTGCACTGAAGATAATTGGCATAACCAAGCCGGTTGATAAAAACCAGAACCTGCTCTCCTCTTTCCAGCGCCTTTTTCATCTTATAGATGCTTTCAGTACTGTACGGCCAGATTGCCCGATCCACTTCGACCTTGCTTCTCCCACGCATATCAATTAATTCCACAGAAGGAAGTCTTGCATCCTGCGCTCTTTTTCTTAGCGCGAAGTAATGATCTGTTCCCACAAAGGCCTTATAGGTTTCGACCATCGGAGTGGCCGAGCCAAGGATGACTGGAATTTTTTCCAACGAAGCGCGCTTGATGGCAATATCGCGGGCGTTGTATGTGCAACGGTCATCTTGCTTGAAAGATTGATCATGCTCTTCATCAACAATAATCAGTCCTAAATCTTTAATCGGAAGAAAAATACTGCTGCGGACACCGAGAATTAATTTGGGACTAGTATCTTCCTGCAAAAGTTTCCAAAGGCCAAACTTATCCGAATTACTAACGGCGCTATTATAAGAATAAATAGGAACATTAAGATAGGTCTGGAAAGTTTTTAAAAACTGAGGAGTAAGGTTTATCTCCGGCAGGAGAAAAAGTACCGATTTATTTTGGGCAATGATTTTTTTCAGGATCTCCAGATAGATCAGGGTTTTACCTGCCCCCGTTACGCCGTGAACCAGCCACTTTGAAAACTTATCAAAACCATAGGCCGATATTTGATCGACAACATTTTTTTGTTCGTCGTTCATAATGAGCTTTAAGGGTTGAGCTTCCCCCTGATCAAAATTCAACTTCCTCGGTCTTTTCAGAAAAGTCGGGAGCACGTCGTGCAATAGTTGGCCCAGTGGATAATGGTAATAGTTGGCCATCCATTGATATAAATCGCATTCCATTTCGGATAAAAAAATTTCAGTGTCGATTTCGACGATGGCTTTGATTTTTTTGAGATCAGAAATACTGCTGCTTTCAGCAGGTCCCCAGACGCAGCCATCGATAATTCTTTTTCCCAGTGGCACTTTCACCAACTGCCCCCGTTTTAAAACTGGGGCCATCTCTGGTGTTGCTTTATAAGTTAAAAGAGATCCGTTAAAAGGAGAATTAACTGCGACGAGAAAAAATTGATCGGTGCTGTTGTTCATGCTTAGAATAAAAACGAATAATTCGCCTCAATCGTACCGGGCAAAATACTTTTCTTCGCTTCTTCATATCTTTCTGTTAATTTTTTCTCATTATTTTTTTTGGTATCTAGTCCTAAAATTTGAATCTTGCTAGTGACGCCACTGATGTCTTTCACCGTCATAAACTTAGGCAATTCATTGGTTCCATTAAAAAGAATGTAATCCGTAGCCCCAATCTTCAGGGTGTTTTCACCATTGGTGTATTCCATCAAACGAAATCGTCTTTCTTCGTTGGTAAAATATCCTTTAATGTTTTTCCAATCGGCCTTCCATAGAAATTCATTTTCTGTTTTGACTAGCTCGATATTTTTAGCTCGCTCGAATGTGTTGGCCCTAAACAGTTCAATCACCTTGGCTTTATTCTGAGGATCTACCGGATTAAGCGGTGAAGAGGCGTCGCCTTTGCCTTTATTAGTTGCCAGATAAGTGCGGTAGGCCTTAAGCAACTTCATTTTATCTTCATTCAAAATATTTTTATTTTTTACAATTTGCACACCTGATTTTTCTAAAAAAGCCTCGACGCCCTGAGAACGGTTAGTCGTTAACATCATCAAGAGACCATAAAAAAGGCTCTTCTCTGGATTTTTTTCTCTTTTGATTGCGCCTAATAAATCGGGAATATATTTAACCGATCGAATTTGAGAGTTAAGCATCTGGCCATCGGAGTAGCCAACCTGAAAGAGGGAGATGCTGTTGGGATTTTCTAGTGACAAAACAAATTTATAAAAATCGGCCTTCGCGGCTGCTGTTTCGGTGGTGGTATCAACCGGAGCAGGAAGCGATTGCAGCATTGCTTTCACTGTAATTAAATTCCCAGGAATTCCCGCGTTGTTTAAATTTTTTAAAAGTCCTTCTTCCGTCGGAACTGCGGCAATTGCTGGTAGCGCTAACAATAAACAGAAAATAAAAGTTATAACTTTCATATTGGATACCTATTTAATTTTGTATTTTTCTACTTTTTCTTTAATCAGTTTTCTCATCATCTGCTCTGAATCTTTATTCATTAAAGCGAATTCAATGGTGGCGTTGAGATAGCCTTCGATGTTTCCGGTATCAAATCGTTGCCCCTCAAAAACATGGGCATAAACTTCACTTTCACGCGCTAGCAAATTAATTGCATCGGTTAGTTGGTATTCCCCCCCCACCCCCTTAGGGATAACTTTTAGGGCATCGAAAATTTCTGGGCGGAAAACGTAACGTCCTGGCGTTGCCAAATTAGAGGGAGCGTCTGCCGGCTTAGGTTTTTCCACCATATTTGACATGCGCATGGTTCTTTTCGCGTCGTCGATAAAGTCTCCTTTAACGATTCCGTATTTATAAGTTTCCTGTGGATCAATTTCCATGACCCCAATGACGTTGGCATTATTGTTTTGTTGCGAAACTGAAATGAGTTGTTTAATGACCGGATTGGGACCGCGAACAATTTCATCTCCCAGGATGACGGCAAATGGTTCATTGCCCACGATATCTTTGGCACATAAAACGGCATGGCCCAATCCCAATTGTTCTTTTTGTCGAACTGAAGTGACCTCTACCATCTTTCCAATTTCCTGGATCATTTCCAGTTCTTTGATTTTTCCGTTTTTAATTAAAAAATCTTCGAGGTCAAAATTGCGATCGAAATAATCTTCTATCGCGTTTTTGCCAGAAGAGGTCACAAAAATAACCTGCTCAATACCTGACAGAATTGCTTCCTCAACTACATAGTGAATCATCGGTAAATTGATGATTGGAATCATTTCTTTAGGCACTTGCTTAGTAGCAGGCAAAAATCTTGTCCCTTTTCCTGCAACAGGGATGACGGCGCGACGAATCTTCATTATAATTTCCTCTTAGGCTTTAAACATTTTAAAGGGAATTAAGAACATTCGCAATCATATCAAAAAATCTTTAGTTCTGTCAGTTTTCTTGCTTCCCATAGCAGCTCACTCAAAAATACATGAGTTTGAAACAACACACCTCAAATCGATGGGGGGCACCGGAGTGGGCGGAGTTCTGGCGGAAGAATCTGCTTTTTTAAATCCAGCACCTCTTGCTTTTTTTAACACGGCTACTTTCTACCTTCAAAAAGATTCTGGTAAATTAACAAATGACAATATCAGCGCGCCCAAACCTAAGGCCCTTGGCTTTGTGATGGCCGATGGCAATCCTTCGCTGAGTGGCTCGTTGAGCTACGTGACACAAGAAGAAGATATTTATAAAAGAAAAAGATGGGGTCTGTCTTTTTCTGGCCCGGTTTCTGAAAAATCAGCCTTTGGGATAAGTTACCGCCAAACGACCGACGAAAATACCCAAACGAATGTGACTAAAAAATATTATCAAACTGTTTTGGGTGTCACTCATTCCATTGATGAGAAATTAACCCTGGGAATTGTCGCCTACGATCCATTTAAATCGCAAGGTCACGAGACTAAAGCTTTAATTGGAATGCAATATGTTTTGATGACCTACATCTCTGCAGCCTTTGATTTTGGCGGTGATTATACTTCAGATGAAATTTCCAAGACTCTTCTTTATAAAGGTGCTCTGCAAGTAAAAGTACTGGATGATTTCTTTTTACGATTCGGCGGCTTCAACGATAAGGCGCGAGCTGAATCGGGTAACGGCTATGGCCTCGCCTGGATTCAACCTCGATTGTCATTTGAAGTTTCTCTTAAAAATACAAAAAGATCTAAAAATGTAAGCCTCGCCGTGGCAGAACAAAGCTTTAAAGAAACTTCATTTGCAGCTTCTATAAGATTTTAAACGCTGGGGCACTGATGGCTGTAAAAAAGAAAATAAATGCAAAAGACTTAAAAGATGAAAGAAAACGAGAGCAGATCATCGAGCTCTATCGCACTCGTTTAACTCACCTCAAACGCGCTCAATTGCTAGTCAAAGATGACCGGATGGGACAGGCGGTTGAATCCTATACAAAATATCTCGGGGTTCTTGCCCTTTATTTCGACACAACCGAAGATCGTTTAACCCCGACACTTTTTGACCCGGAAAAAGATGTCACGGAACTTCTTTTAATAAGTCATGCCTACTGGGATTTGGCGAAGGCCTTTGATCGAAGCCCCAACCTTCAGCGCGATTGCTTTAGATGTCTTGAACAATTTGTGAAATTTTCAATTGGTTTTAAATATCAGCACGTCAATGCTCAGATTATTCGAAAATTTAACAACAAAAAACAGGCCCACAACCTCAAGGCTTTTGAAGCGGCTTATAACAAAATTCAGGTCAGCTCTAAAAAATGTTATATCGCGACGGCTTGTTTCGGTGATCACGACTTGCGAACTGAAACTCTTCGCGAGTTTAAGCTGGCCATTGCCCCCTTTGCACTGGGCAAAGATTTTATCGATACCTACTATCGTTTTTCGCCTTCCATTGTTAATTATTTCGAAGGCCACAAGCTGACCAAGTGGATTTGTGAAACCTTTTTTATTAAACCGACCCTCAATCTTTTTGTTTTTTTAATCAGGTCCTATGTCCACCATAAATAAACTTGTCATAAAAGAATGGCTTAGATTTTTCCTGGGATCAGTTTTAATCCTGTTGATGGTGCTGGCGCTTGGGCAAGTACTCAATTCCCTTTTGCGAGATTCAGGCGATTTAAAATCTATATTCGTAAGTCTCTATCTGGAAATACCCTCTTTCTTGGTTAAAATTTTTCCGGTCTCATGCCTCATCGCTTCACTTTTTTCGATTAATAAATTAAAAAACAGAAACGAACTGACCGCCATATTTGCCAGCGGTTTTTCTCGAAGACGATTTATTTTAAGTATTGGTACCATCGGTACTTTAGTGGGCATTGTTTTGTTTTTCATCAATGCCTACCTGGTTCCCCTCACCAAACATCAACAAAATATCATTAAAAAAGGTGGAGCCCCCAGCACCAGTACCACCGCCGAGAGCAAATCAACCGTTTCCATCAATGCTTTAAACTCTGGAAAAATTTGGTTTAAAGGTCAGGATTATTTTTTCTCCTACAGCTCTTTTGATATCAAAACCAATACGCTTTATAATTTAACAATGTATTTTTATAACAAAGACTTTAAGTTTACCGAGCAAATAAGTGCCGCTTACGCTGAATACCAGGACAAACAATCATGGGTACTCCACCGCGCCCTCCATTACACCAACCTTGATAATAAAACTTTTCCGGCCGTAAAATATCATGTCCAAAAAACGCTAAACATTAAAGAAACGCTCACCGACTTTGCCCAAATTAATGCCGACATTAAAACTTTAAACATCTGGAAACTGTACGATTATATTAGTGTCTTAAAGGCCAACGGAATCAACTACAGTGAGTATTATGTTACTTTTTTAGATAAGTTTTCTTCCGGCTTTACCTGTCTGGTTTTATCTATTCTGGCCTCGATCGCGTTATTCAACCCCAATCGACGCAACAGCTCTTTTGGTAAAAACGTGGCCTTTGTTCTGAGCTTCACTTTTATTTATTGGTTTATTTATTCTTATTTTCTTAGCTTAGGTCAATCTAGCAGCGTTCCGGCGGTGCTTGCCACCTTTGGAGTCCCCTCCATCTTTGTGCTCTACCTCGCAATCTACTTTATTTACCATCGCAAATTGCGCTAATTTATGATATCTATTTCCTATGAAAAATAATTTTTTAGACAACTACAAGCTCGAAGGCGAGAAACTAAATATCGTCACTTACCCGGCACCCATTTTAAAAAAAATTGCCCAGCCGGTTACTGAATTCAACGACGAACTTCATACCTTAATTAAGAATATGCTTTTCACCATGTACCATGCTCCCGGCATTGGCCTGGCCGCTCCTCAGGTGGGGGCAAGTATCAGAATGTTTGTTTTGGACATCTGGTTTGAGCGTGAAAAAGTAACCTTAGCTGATGAGTCAGTGGAATATAGATATTCTGAATTTAGTCCGATGGTTTTTATCAATCCAGTTTTTAAAAACAAAAGTGGTGAAGTCATTCATGAAGAAGGTTGCCTTAGCGTTCCCGGAATTTATGAAGATGTAAAAAGATCTGAATTGGTAACCGTAAAATATCAGGACATATTTGGTGAGCACCATGAAATCGATGCCGACGAATTGCTTTCCGTTTGTCTCCAACATGAAAACGATCATCTCGATGGAATTGTTTTTATTGAACGCTTGAGTTTTTTAAAAAAACAGCTTTTAGAGAAAAAGTTTTTAAAACAGCAACAAAAGAAAAAATAAATGAAAAAACTGAATGTCGTCTTTTGCGGTACTCCTGATTTTTCAGTTCCGACTTTAGAGCTACTTCACCAGCACCCGCATATTAACCTGGTAGGCGTTGTCACCATGCCAGATCGTCCAGCTGGTCGAGGCCAGGAACTCAAGTCTCCACCCGTGGCCGAATACGCAAAACAACATAAGTTAGCTCTCTATCAAGTTGAAAATATCAATCGTGATGAAAGTTTATTGCTGGAGCTAGAGAGTAAAAAAATTGATTTTATCCTCGTTCTGGCCTTCGCTCAGTTTCTCGGCAGTAGAGTTTTAACTATGCCAAAGATGGGGTGTTTTAATATTCATACCTCAATTTTACCAAAATACCGTGGCGCTGCCCCTATCCAGTATGCGCTTTTAAACGGTGACCAAACAACCGGTGTCTCAATTCAACGAATGGTAAAAGAAATGGATGCGGGAGACCTAGTCCACTTTCACGAATTGCCAGTGGCAGAAACTGAAACGGGAGGCCAGCTCTATACCCGTTTAAAATTTCAAGCGGCGCTAAGTAGCAACACCTTAATCGAATCAATTCTTCAAGATAAATTAGTTTTCACCAAGCAAGATCCTAGCGGTATCAGCTTTGCGCCGACCTTGAAAAAAGAAGATGGATTGTTGAATTTTAAAGAATCGTCAATCTTGAAACTTCAAAATCAAATCAGGGCGCTCGATCCATGGCCTGGGACTTATTGTTTTTTAAACAATCAAAGACTAAAGGTTTTTGAGATTGAAAAATTACCACGCTCACTTAAGCCCGGAGAAAGCTCAACCGAGCACGGCCATCTTGCCGTCGGTACTCTTGATGGGGTGATTCGCCTGATGAGCGTTCAACTTGAAGGTAAAAAAATCTGTAGCGACACTGAACTTCTTAATGGTTTAAAAAATAAGGGCGGAGAGATTATTCTCAATCCGTAAGTGTGTTTATGACAATTATTTCACCAAGCTTACTGGCGTGTGATTTTCTTAACATTGAACCCGAACTAAAGGCCTTTGAACACTTGAGTGATATTTGGTTTCATCTCGATATCATGGACGGGCACTTTGTTCCCAACTTAACCTTTGGTCATCCTATTATCGAACTCATTATCAAAAAAACATCTCATCGCTGTGATGCTCACTTCATGGTTACCAATCCCGAATTTCACGCCGAAACCCTTAAGGATTTTGGTCTTTATAATTTTACTTTTCACTTTGAAGCATCCCTTAACTCCCTCGCATTTATCAAGGAACTTAAAAAAAATTATCCCAGCGTGGGGATTTCGATTAAACCAGGGACTCCTGCTCATAAACTCTCAGACGAGATTTTAAAGGCGGTTGATTTAGTTTTAGTGATGTCGGTCGAACCTGGCTTCGGTGGTCAATCCTTCATGCCTTCTGCCTATGATAAAATTCGCGAACTAAAATCGAGAAAGGAAAGCTTAAAGGCCCACTTTCAAATCCAGGTTGACGGTGGCGTAAGCGATAAAAATGCCAAACAATTAATTGAGGCCGGAGCAGACAATTTAGTTGCAGGCTCTTATATTTTTAAAAACCCCAAAGAAGATTATAAAAAAGCGGTAGAGTCGTTGCGATTGCCTTGAGCGAGCTGTGCCTTTATTTCGTGGCGCTTTTTGGCCAACTCTGTATTCTACAATTAGCTGGTTAGGTGCCCGTTCCTTCAATTCTCGAGATTGGTCTAAAATGCCAATAGATGAACATCAAATCACTTTTTCATTCTTGTCGTATTTTTGAAAATAAAAAAAAATTCAAGATGTATATCTTTCTGATGAGTGCTCCTCTTTACCTTTATCATTCACTGGCGGCAAAGGACTATTGGACCATTTTGTTCCTTTCTTGCCTTGCACTCTACGCTCCCATTTTGTGGGCCGCTTGTGCCTTTTTTCTTCTTTATAAAACCAGAACACAGTTTCAACAAATTCATATCGCCGAAATTGAAAACATCCAAAGCCGAGTTGTTTTGTCGGTGCAATTAAATCAGCTTTCAAAATTATTAGAATTCATCGAGGCCAATCCTGAAATTTTATATTGTGAATATCAACGACGTTCTTTGATTGCTTGGTGCCGGTATTATAAAAATACCAGCGCCCAAGAATTAATTATGGAAATGATGAAAAAATATCCAAAAATTGCGAGCGCTGCTTAGAATCTATAACGAACGCCAATCCCACCATCTAAATCAACATCGGTATCCGGAATGATATTTAAAATTAATGCCAATTCACCGAAAAATTGCAAATTAGGATTACTAATCGTGTAGGAAATTCCAACTGGTGCTCGTGGCCCGATCGCCAGGTCGTCTTCGTGTCTACCTTTATCAATCACCGCGATTCTCACCCCAATACCAAAGTAGAGCTCCAGAGGTTGAGGAGCATTTATCGCAAAAGAGTGGGCGTTTTCGATGAGATAATCGGTATGGAATTCCAGACCCAAATCATTGGCCAGAGAATAGGCCAAAGCGGCATCCAACGAGCGATTATTTCCCAGCGCCATCTTGCCGGAAATACCTGTTGGGGCCCCCAGGATTACGCCTAATTGATATTCTTCTCGGGCAAAGCTTGTTTGGGCCAATAATAAGACCAAGGCCGCTACTAAAATTTTCATGCTGTTCTCCTCAAATTGATACAATGCTGTGTCATCGTCGCTTAGCTGATAGTAATAGACTTTTTCATTTTTCATAGGGCAGACGCGCAAAAGCCCATTACAAACTAAGCCATTTCTTCTATGATCTCTTAGCTTTTATATATGGGAGAAATGACTTTATGGAACTTTTGCTTAATGGACAAAATTTAACAATAGATCAGGTTTACCAAGTGGCGCATGCTGAGCTTGGGGCCTTAAAGTTAGTGATCGATCCCAAAGCGATGGAAAAAATGAAAGCCTCACGGGCCTTCGTTTTTGAGGTGGTGAAAAAAGGTATACCGGTTTACGGAATCAATACTGGTTTTGGTGCCCTTTCTAGTAAGCATATTGCTGAAAAAGATCTGGCCCAATTACAAGTAAATTTAATTCGCTCTCACTGTACCGGTTTGGGTAAACCATTTTCTAAAGAAATTACTCGCGCCATTATGCTTTTGCGCGCCAACTGCTTAATCTCCGGATTCTCTGGGGTTGAACCTGGTACGGTGCAATTGCTTTTGGATTTTATTAATCAGCACATAACTCCTGTGGTTCCAGAAAAAGGATCAGTCGGCGCTTCAGGTGACTTGGCCCCTCTTTCTCATATTGCGCTCGCTTTGATAGGCGAAGGTGAAGTGGAAGTTGCCGGAAAAATTATTGACTCTAAGTCTGCCATTAAAACGATTGGCAAAACGCCGGCGGTCTTGGGGCCGAAAGATGGACTTGCGCTGATTAATGGAACTGCCTGTATGGCCGCTCTGGGCGCACTCGCTTGTTATGAAGCAAAACAAATAATGAAACTGGCGGACATCGCCACGACTCTCACCCTCGATGGGGTTAAGGGAACTTCGGCAGCTTATAATCCAAAAATTACTGCCCTTAAGCCACACAAAGGACAAATCGCGGCAGTTGAAAACTTAAATAAATTAATGGCAAATTCTCCACTTAAAGACTCACACCCTGATTGTGGAAAAGTTCAAGATCCCTATTCACTTCGTTGTGTTCCTCAAGTCCACGGTGCTTGCCGCCAGACTCTGATTCACGCGGAAGATGTTCTCTCAACAGAATTAAATGCAGTGACTGATAATCCCCTTATTTTCGTCGAGACAGGTGAAGTTATTTCGGGGGGAAATTTTCATGGGGAAGCCTTGGCGCTGGTGATGGATTATCTAGCAATGGGTGTTGCTGAAATTTGTAACATCAGTGAGCGACGAATTGAAAAAATGATGAACCCGGTATTTTCTGAACTGCCTGCTTTTCTCACTAAAAGCTCCGGTCTTAATTCCGGGTTGATGATCGCACACGTAACGGCGGCGGCCCTGGTTTCTGAAAATAAATATCTTTGTCATCCGGCCTCAGTTGATTCTGTACCAACCTCCACTGATAAAGAAGACCATGTTTCCATGGGTGTAACGGCCGGAAGAAAACTTCATGAAGTGATTGCCAACGCCAAGTCAGTATTAGCGATTGAACTTTTATGTAATACTCAAGCTTTGGATTTTCAGCGACCGCTAAAAAGCTCCGCAGCGCTTGAAGCTGTTCATGGCCTGATTAGAACTCATGTTAAAACGATTGAAGACGATCGAATATTTTACAAAGATATTAACAATATTATTAAACTTATCAACAGCGGTGAAATCGTTGCTGCTGCCGAGTTACATGTCGGAGTGTTGAACTAATGAATACCCATAAGCCAATTCCTCTCCCTCCTACTGGAAATCAACTAACTTGCAAAGGCTGGCACCAGGAAGCGGCGCTTAGATGTTTACTGAATAACCTGCATCCTGACGTGGCCGAAGATCGCGAAAACTTAATCGTCTACGGCGGCAACGGGCAAGCGGCACGAAACCATCAAGCGCTTGAAGACATCATTCACGCTCTGAAAAACTTAGAGAACAATGAAACACTGATGATTCAATCGGGTAAACCGGTTGCCATTCTACCAAGCCATGAACACGGCCCACGCGTTTTAATTGCCAATTCCAATCTTGTTCCCCACTGGGCAACCTGGGAGCACTTTAATAAATTAAAAGATGAAGGATTAATGATGTACGGTCAAATGACCGCGGGATCATGGATTTATATCGGGACGCAGGGAATTCTGCAAGGAACCTATGAAACCTTTATGGCCGCTGCCGAAAAACACTACGGTGCCGATAGCGACCTCAGCGGCAAACTCGTTTTAACTGCCGGGATCGGTGGCATGGGAGGCGCTCAGCCTCTTGCGGTTAAAATGGCCAATGGCGTGTGTTTAGCTTGCGATGTGGAAAAATGGCGTATTGAAAAAAGATTAAAAACAAAATATCTCGACGTACTTTGTGATTCATTTGATGAAGCGATTGCGCTCGCACTTAAATCTAAACTTGATAAAAAAGCCATCTCTATTGGCGTTGTTGGGAATGCGGCGGACTTCTTCCAATATGTTTACGATAAAGGAATTATTCCTGACCTGGTAACTGATCAGACCTCGGCCCATGATCCTTTAAATGGTTATGTGCCTAACAAAATGACAGTAGAAGAAGCGCTTAAACTTCGCGCCATCGATCCTAAAAAATACACGATTCTCGCTAACCTGACGATGGCTGATCATGTAAAGGCGATGCTCCTTTTTCAAAAAAGTGGTTCCCATGTTTTTGATTATGGAAATAACTTGCGTGAAGGCGCCAAAATTGCGGGTGTGACCAACGCTTATGACTTTCCAGGTTTTGTTCCGGCTTATATCAGACCATTATTCTGCAAAGGCTCTGGGCCATTTAGATGGGTTGCCCTCTCGGGAGATCCGGATGATATTCGCGTAACAGACGAAGCGATTAAAAATTTATTTCCGGAAAATAAAAAACTTCACAACTGGTTAAACAAAGCTTCTGAAATGATTGCCTTCCAAGGTCTGCCGGCACGTATCTGTTGGCTAAACTATGGCGAACGCGAAAAGGCGGGATTGCTTTTTAATCAACTAGTACGTGAAGGCAAAGTCAAAGCTCCAATTGTCATTGGCCGCGATCATCTCGATTGTGGTTCTGTTACATCTCCCAATCGCGAAACAGAAGGCATGCTGGATGGAACCGATGCCGTGTCTGACTGGTCTCTCTTAAATTTGATGATCAACACCATGAACGGTGCCTCTTGGACTTCTTTTCATCACGGCGGAGGAGTGGGTATTGGTTACTCCCAACACTCTGGTATGGTTATTTGTTGTGATGGCACTAAAGATCTGGACGAGAGATTAAAACGTGTTTTAAATTCAGACCCAGGTATGGGCGTGGCACGCCATGCAGATGCCGGTTATGAAATTGCACGCACGACTGCTAAGAATAGCCAACTTAAACTTCCCTCATTAAAAATTAATTGCTGATATTTTTTAGGTGCGCTAAGTAAATTGGCGCACCTAAAAACCACTTTCATTCCCCGATAAATCTCGTCCAGTTTTATGTCTTTGACGGGCTCGGCTTTTGATTTTATATTCCTTTCTTTAACAATAAGTTTTTTTAAATACACTGTGAAATTATGACCATTAAAATCTTTCGAAATTTTTCTGAAATTGCCACCCTTGCCAACGCTCATCAAAAAGATGGACGTCGGCTCAAAGTCGAAGATTTTGGATTAATTAAAAACGCAGCGATAGTTTTTGATGTCGATACCATCTTGTGGGTGGGCGAAGATAACAAAATCCCTGAGGAGTATCTGGAAAAAGACTACCGCGAGATTGATGTCTCAGGAAAAGTTTGTGTGCCCGAAATAGTAGACTCTCACACCCATCTCGTTTTTGGCGGTGACCGCGCCCATGAATACACCATGCGACTTAATGGTGCCAGCTATGAAGAAATTGCGGAGGCCGGTGGCGGAATTCTTAACTCCACCAGAGGCACGCTCAAACTCACGCGCACCGAACTTTTAAAAAGTGCTCAACAGCGAGTGAAGGCGATTCGGGCATACGGCGTTGGGACTATCGAGGTGAAATCTGGTTACGGTCTGAGCTTCGAGAAGGAATATGAAATTTCTCATGTCATCCACGATTTAAAAAATCTTGTTCGTCCCGATGTTCAAATTATCAATACGTTTATGGCGGCACACGCCGTCCCTAAAGATTTTGCTTCTTCTTATGATTATATGAAAGAAGTTGTTTTGCCACTTTTAGATAAACTAGGCGAAGAGCAAATTCTGGATTGTGTGGATATTTTTCATGAACAAAATTATTTTTCTAAAGATGATGTGGCCTCATTATTTGAAAGGGCGCAAAGATGGAATATTAAAGTTAAAATCCATGCGGACGAATTCAATGACAATAAAGGAGCGGTGCTGGCCGCTAAATATGAAGCGCTTTCTGCTGATCACTTATTACAAACAACCGAAGATGGAATTATCGCTCTGGCCGAAAGTAGCACGGTTGCCACCCTTCTGCCTGGAACTGGTTTATTTCTGGGAAAAACTCAGGCCAATGCTCGAGCCTTTTTAGATGCTGGCGCCAAAGTGGCGATGGCCTCTGATTTTAATCCAGGCTCTTGCCACTGCGACAATCTGCTCTTGATTGCTTCCATCGCCGCTCCACTTTATAAAATGAATCAGACTGAACTTTGGTCTGCCATTACCCTGAACGCGGCCCATGCTTTAGGGTTGAAAAATCAAGGTGCGCTGGTAGCGGGTTTCAAACCGCGCTTCTCCATCTTCAACACTGACTCCATCGATCGCATCACTTACAATTGGGGTAAAAACTTAGCGCTTTAAGGCCGAGTTCTTCTCTCAACAATCTTTTCTCAATAAATTGAAAGATTGCACCGATAGTAAGGAATGAGATTGAATACTCCCATTCTATTAGTCGTGCTTTTTATTTTTTCTGCCTGTGGTGTGGATAAATTAAATCCCAAAACAGCGCTGGATCAATCCAAGCTTAGTGCGACCGGAGCCGAGTGCGCCTGTAGTCGAAGTTACTCACCGGTTTGTGGAAGTGATGGTAGGGATTACGACAATATTTGTCTCGCCCAGTGCTTTAAAACCACGGTAAAAGATGTGGGTCACTGCAATTGCTCCAGCAATACAGTTAAAGTCTGTGGGGACGATCAGCGCGATTATACCGAATGTGAAGCTCGACAACAAAACATTGAAATTGTCCAATTCACTCCTTGCGGCACACAAGAAATTTAACTAGCCTTTAATCCATTTTTTGATTTTCTCTACCATTTCAGCCGAGTTGAAATCCATTGGACCATTGCTAAAATGAACCACCTTCCCTCGATTAAAAATAATCGTCACCGGAATAGAGGTGAATTTAAAACTATCAGCGATCGCCGTATTTTTATCGGCAATAACACTAAATTCATTTTTGATTTTTAATTTCTTGAGCGTTTTGCGGATATTGAGTAACTGCTCATCTTCGTCAGTGTTGAATGCCAACACCTGAAGTTCGTCATCTTTAAATTTATTTTTCAGCGCCAGGAGTGATGGCATTTCTTCGATGCAGGGATTACACCAGGAGGCCCAGAAGTTGTAGACTACAATTGGTGATTTTAATTTGCTGTTTTCAATTTTTTTTCCCTCAATGGTTTCAAACTTTCCTTGCAGGAAAAGCTCTTCATACAACCCATACTTAGGATCTTGTTTTAAAGTTGTTTCAGCGGTCAGCGACTGCCAGCCAACCTGTCCCGCTAAAAAGGCAGTAAAGACTAATATAAACACGACTAATGGTAAAAATTTCTTCATTGTGAACACTCCTAATCCCTCTAGAATTGTACTATGACTTCTCAAAAAGAAAAACTTGTAAAAGACCAAAAAGGTCAGACATTCATTGAATTTATTTTCATCTTAGTTTTATTGATAACTATCTCTTTTACCTTTATGCGCGGTTTTACTTCTTTGGTTGGCTCGCGATGGGGCGTCATGCTCAAGCTTATCGCCCGGCCAAATGCCAGTTTAATCAATTTCCCTTAAATTCAGCGAGGCAATATGAACTATATTCTTTCTATTGACCAGGGTACGACCGGAACCAGATCTTGTTTAATTGATGCCTCGACTTTTTCGCTCTTAGGGCAAGTTAGTCGGGAATACCCTCAGATTTATCCCAAGCCTTCTTGGGTTGAGCATAACCTCAATGACATTTGGTCGACGGTCGAAATAACCGTTAAGGAACTTCTCAAAAACCACAACGTGCAAGGCAAGATGATCGCGGCGATTGGCATCACCAACCAAAGAGAAACGACTTGTGCTTTTACTAAGGCCGGCACCCCTTTGGCCAATGCCATTGTTTGGCAAGACCGACGCACTAGTGAGTATTGCCAGGAGCTGCGGGCCAAAAACTTAACTGAAACAATTAAAGAAAAAACCGGGTTGCCGATCGATCCTTATTTTTCGGCCAGCAAAATGCATTGGCTCTTAAAAAACAATTCCGCGGTGGCCAGCGCCAGCACTCAGGGCGACTTGCTTTTTGGAACCATTGATACCTTTTTACTTTTTAAATTAAGCGGTCACCTCGCCCATAAAACCGATGCCTCCAATGCCTCTCGCACCATGCTGATGAATTTGAAAACATGCGATTGGGATAATGACTTATTAGATATTTTTGAAATCAAAAAAGAAACATTGCCTACGATCGAAGATTCTTTTGGCGAATTTGCTCGAACTAAAGGTCTCTCTTTTCTTCCCGACGGAATTCCCATTACCGGCATTTTAGGTGATCAACAATCAGCTCTATTTGGTCAAGCTGGTTTTCACAAAGGTGAAATGAAATGCACCTACGGTACCGGTGCCTTTGTTTTATTAAACACAGGACATGAAATTGTTTATTCAAAATCCGGCCTACTGACAACTGTCGAATACAAACACAAAGGCAAAGCGGTCTATGCTCTCGAGGGCTCTTGTTATATTGCTGGGGCGGCGGTGCAATGGCTGCGTGATAATTTAAAAATTATTTCTAAAAGTTCTGAAATCGAAGCTCTGGCCCGTGAAGTAAAAAGTCTTGAAGAGCTAAAACACATTCAATTTTTTTCTTTTTTCTCTGGGATTGGCTCTCCTCACTGGAATGCCGAAGCTAAAGGCGCCATCATGGGACTCACGCGCGACTCAAATCGCTCCCATATTGCCTATGCTTGTCTGGAAGGCGTAGCGATGGCGATTAACGATCTTTTAATCGCGATGAAACAGGACACCGGTCTTGCCATTAAAACGCTCAAAGTTGACGGAGGCGCATCAGCCAACACTCTCTTGATGGAGCTGCAGGCGACTATTTCTGAAACAGTGATTATCAGACCTAAGGTTATCGAAACCACTGCTTTTGGCGCGGCCTTGGCCGCCGCGATCGGTGCCGGTTTAACTGATTTTGAGAGGCTTGCTGACACCTGGAAAAAAGATCGAGAGTTTCCAATCGAAGAAAATCTCTTGGCCTACATCAAAGATAAAAAAATTCTTTGGGATCAAACCATCCAGAAGGTATTTACCAAAAAGAATTAGAGTACCTATTTACCAATAAATTGATCGAGGTCTCGCGCCTGGCGCAGACCGATGATCTCGATATCGTATTTGCCTCTTAACTCTTTGGCCGTTTTTTCAGATGTCACAACACGTTTGTAATTTAATTGCGCCATTTCCTTAATTCTCATTTCCATTTGCGGAATAGAGCGCACTTCCCCCGTCAATCCAACTTCTCCCACAAAGATAGTGCTGGAATCGATCGGTTTCGAGCGATAAGAACTAAGTAGTGAAGCGATAATAGATAAATCTGATTCTCGGGCGGTGAGCTTCATGCCCCCAACCACATTGAGATAGATGTCATTAAAACCTAATGGTAACCCAAAATATTTTTCAATAACGGCAACCATCATGGAGAGGCGATTATTATCTACACCGTGAGTGGTTCTTCTTCCGTTTCCAAATTTATTGTCAACCACCAAGGCCTGAACTTCGACAAAAAGCGAGCGAGATCCCTCAATAATGCAAGTAAGTGAGCGCCCAAAGGATTCTTTGAGCTGATCATCTAAAAAATATTGCGATGGGTTTTTCACTTCATCCAGACCACTTTCTTTCATTTCAAAAATTCCAACTTCATTGGTATTTCCAAAACGGTTTTTCATCGCACGCAATATTCGATAATGGCCAAACTGATCTCCTTCGAAGTAGATAACAGTATCAACCATGTGCTCTAAAATTTTAGGACCAGCGATCGACCCTTCTTTGGTAATGTGGCCAATAACAAAACAAGTAATCCCATTGGCCTTCACATGATTCATTAATTCATAAGTCACCTCGCGAATCTGGGTGACGGTGCCCGGAGCGGAATCAATCTCAGAAGAGGAAGTGGTTTGAATTGAATCGATAACTAAAAATCGCGGTTGTAATTTATTGATCTGTTCAAGAATTTTTTGCCAATTAGTTTCATTGTAGATATAAAAATTTTTGGTGTTCACACCGACGCGCTTAGATCGCTCTGCCACCTGATTGACCGATTCTTCGCCGCTCACATACAACACCACTTGCTCGGAGTGAGTTTGTGAAAGTTTTCCCATCACACTGGTTAAAAGTGTCGATTTACCAATCCCCGGCTCCCCGCCAATTAGAATTAGTGATCCCGGAACAACTCCGCCTCCCACGACCCGATCAAACTCCCCCATTCCCGTCACGACTCGAAATTGTTTTTCCAAAACAATGTCGTGGATCAAGCGAGGAACTTCGCTGCCTTGAGCTGTTCTTTTATGGGCGCGATTCATATCTTTTGCGGCGACTGTTGTTTCTTCGGTAAATGAATTCCATGAACCACACTCTGGACATTTTCCCATCCATTTTGATGTCTGGTATGAACAGCTCTGACAAATAAATGTCGATGATTTTTTGGCCATGGATTTTTCCTATTGCAGCAGTTTCAACAATTCCGCTTCGGTAATTATTTTAATTTTTAACTCTAATGCTTTTTTATACTTACTTGAGCTGGGGTCCGTTTCATTGGTCACAAGTATGTTCGTGTTTTTGGAAACAGAACTGACAACAATTCCTCCGCCCTCGCGTATCATGTCTTCTATCACTGGCCTCTTTTCTGAAAGTGCTCCGGTGATGCAAATCTTTAAGCCCGTCACTTTGGTTTCTCTTGTTTCAGCGGTGGTAAACTCAAAGCCTAACTCAATCAACTCATCAATTAATTCATGTTTTTCTTTTAACGATGCTAAAAATTCAGTGGCTGATTTTTCGGCAAAAGATTCAATACTCATTAATTGTTCGAGGCTTAATTTTTTAATTTTCTCAATCGTATCAAACCCGGCGCGCACAACTTTTTCACATTTATTAAAAGCACCACCTGCGATCCCCAAGGAAGAAAGAAAGGTAATCAAGTCTACTTTTTTTGTTTTTTGAATCGATTCAATTAACTTAGTACTTAACTTGTCCTTAACCTTATCTATTTTCATCAGATCGGATGCTTCCAGCCGATAAATATCCGGAATAGTTTTAACCAACTTGGCATTGATTAATTCCTCCAGTCTTTTTCCGCTTAAATCTTCAATGCCAATCTTTTGAATGAAGTTGAGAATAATTTCTTTGTTTTTTCCTGGGCAATTTTCATTTTTACAGTAAATTCTGATTTCTACGATTTCAACTTTTGAATCGCAGCTAGGGCAACGTTCGGGAATGACAAATTTATTATGAGAGTCTTTTACCACTGATAAAAACTTTGGAATAACTTCACCTGAGCGGATGATTTCGATTTCATCTCCCGCCTTCAAATTGTTCGCACTGACCATTCCATAATTATGCAAAGTGACCCGTGAAATCATCGCTCCTGACAAGGCAACTGGTTCGACTTCTCCCACCGGAGTTAAGATTCCATTGCGCGAGACCGACCAAATAATTTCTTTAAGTAGTGTTGTTTTTGATTCACCCTGAAATTTAAAGGCCATTTTATATCGAGGATGGTGGGAGGTCTCCCCCAACTCTTCATGCAGGGCCATTTTATTATAAGTAAAAACCAGCCCATCAATCTGGTAGTCGCCTTCCGCCATAAAGGTCCGGGCGCGCTCGATTACATCTTCCAGGCCGTCCTTGGTGCGATGAACTTCCACTTCCGGAATAAGAAACTCATGCATTTTTAAGAGTTTAAATTTCTCATCTTCCAACACAATTTTTTCGTCACTTAAATAATCAAACGACATGAATTTAATATAGCGACAGAGTTCAAGGTTATCTTTTCTCCCCATTAAACCAGCGACAATATTGCGCTGGCTGGTGGGCTTTTCCAAACCAATTTCACTCATTTCTTTAGAGAGTTTAAAAAAGCTTTCTTCATCACAAAAAAGCTCTCCGCGTACTTCAATTTTATTTTTATTGCTAATGAACTTTGGAACATTACTTATCCACATAACTTTTTTGGTTATGTTTTCGCCGTAAGTTCCGTCTCCTCTGGTTTTGGCCAGGAAAAGGTCACCATCCTGATAAATGAGTGAGCAGCTTATACCATCAAGCTTCATGGTGCTTAAGACTTCTTCATTCCCCATCCAGGAAACCAGTTCCTGCAGATCATAGGTTTTTTCGAGAGAAAGCATTTTTTTATCATGCTTTATTTTGTCACTGGCAGAAGTGGTGGTTCCCACGATTTGCAGTGTCGGATTTTTGGGGTCCAGCGCTCGCAATTCGTCTTCTAATTTATCATATTCGCTGTCTGGAATTTCAGGGCGCCCTTGGTAATAGAGCGCTTTATGCTTGATAAGCTCGGCTTCGAGCTTTTGTATACGACTCATCAAATCTCCAAAATTTTTTGGATTAAAAAGTAAAGATCGTCCCCACTTTAGCAGAAACATCTTTGAATTGCTCTTCTTTTGTCACACCGGTGAAGTTGGCCTTATTGGATAAAACCGAAACTCCTCCACTGAAAGTTATATTTGGTGCGTAAAGATATTGCCCACCAAATTCCAGGTGGTAATTTGAACTTGAGTCATCGGATCCGAGGATCACAACTTTTTCTTTATAAGACGATGTGAGGAGAAAATCAAACTGGACGTAAATCCGAGTCGATTCTAAAACGGGAATACTTCCACGAGTCCCGAGTAATAATCCACTAAAAGTAAATTCGGTAAATCCATCTACGGTGTTTGTACTCAAGCCGTACTTGTAATTTCCATAACCAAAAAAGGCATCAACCTGTGGCCCATAAAAGAAGCCCATCGGTAAATACTTATAGCCCAGTTTTATTTTGGTCACCGTATTGGAAGTTGAGTTTGTATCTGAAGTAAAGGTCCCTTGATCTTTGCTGTATTTTCCAAAACTTTTGCCAAAGTCTAGTCCAATCCAATAGTTTCGAGTGGCCCACATTTCAGCTTCGAGATCTACGCCATAGAGCATGCCACTAAGTGATTTTTCCGAGGTACCCGCTTTGGCAACCGTCCCATTACCCATGGTTAAAAAGAGGCCAATGGTTCCAAGTTTTCCAAAATCTTCTTTTTCTTTTTCGGCGTAACTCAGCTGCTCGATTGCTTTACGTTGTTCTGCCGCTCGCACTTTTACCCAGTCTTCTAACCGCAACTTCTTTTGACCTTCATAGGCCGTAATCTTTGCCTGGGCCTGAGTATCACTGACATCAAAAATTTTGGCTTCCGCAATTTTTTCGGTCTGATAATCAACAATTTCCTTCAAAAGTGGATGTTGTCTTTTCGTGGTTGGTCGTTCAATCACGATTAAACTGCCATTATATATATGAGATTTTTTTCCAATATCAATTGTGAATTGATCACCGAGCACGCCTTTAACTCTTCCTTCATAGGGAATCGTTTTCTCGTAAACGTCCAGCCAGTTTTTTACAGTTTGGGCAATTAAGGAGCTATCGTTGCTTTTTAATTGAGTTTGTTCTTTAAAATAACGATCTTCACCATTTTCCCCGATAATTTCGACTTTTACGTCTGTCTGGCCTGCTTGCATTTGCAGGGTAACCCTAATCATTGTTCCGGCCTTGGTCTTATCGGCAATGACTTTCAGCACATCCTTATTGCCCAAATGAGCTTCAAGGTTTTTGGAGTATTGGCTTAAAATATTAATCAACTCAGAATTGGATTTATATGTGCACCAACTCCCTTCTTTAATGTAGCTTTCAATTTCTTCGAAGACTTTAAAGCCCACCTTGTTGTCAATGCCATCGACAATTGGCAAAAGCATACAGTGTCTCATCGACTCCGTGGCAAAAGTATTTGCCGAGATGAGAAAGAAGAGCAAAAGAAAGATAGAGTTTAAAGTTTTTTTCATAATTCTATTTCGGGAAGCGCTGGCAATTGTTCTTGATGCTGATTTTCGTAAACCGACAGAAGCATCTTCAGGTCATTCATCTCTTCTTGCAGTTCGCGGTTTTGCCTTTTTAGCAATTCCATTTCGAGCTTCAGGCTCAATTCGATTTTTTCAGCTGAGTATTCATTGCGAACTTCAGTTTTGGCCTCTCTGGTCCAAATGAAATACTTTCCATTTTCCTCTCTGTATTTTACGTGCCCCGCTTTGATCGCTCGACGAATGGTAGAAATCGAGGTTTTTTTTACGTTTGCGTAGTCGAGGATTGATAACCAAATTCCATCTTGATTCATAGGCTCTCCAGATTATAGAGATTATTTTATCTCAATTCTTGAGTTTTCTTAGAAATATTTTATTAGTTGCCTATTTGTCTCATGTATTATTTTTTTCATAACTACTGCCGACAATGGTATGCTTGTCACATGTATCACAATATCGATATCAGTCCTTTTAAGAATAAGAAAACTGCACTAGTTTTATCAGGTGGGGTGGTCAAAGCCGCTTCTTGGCATCTAGGTGTGGCCTTGGCGCTTGAAGAATTTGGATTTGTGCTCAAGCATAACAAGTCACCCATCGATCCCGATTATGAAATTTCGACCTACGTGGGCTCTAGTGCCGGCTCTTTAATTAATTTATACTTTGCCTCTGGCTTTAGACCGATCGATGTCATTGATGCCACCATCAACCGCAAAAATGCCCAAACCTCACTTAAGGCCATTGCTTATTCCGACATGCTTTCGCGAAAAATGCCGTCCCGGAATGCATTCAATTTTGATTTTTATAATCCGCTTGAAGGTTTTCCTGCTTTTTTAAAGCAAATGGCAAAACCCCTTTTATCAGTCTCAGGGTTATTTTCGACCGAGGGCTTGAATCAATACATGCAAAACCATGTCATTCTTTCGCAGGACTTTGAAGAATATGCTGCTGATATGTTTGTGGTTGCGACCCAACTAGACCATTCTCGCAAAGTTATTTTCAGCAAATATAATTATCCAAGTCCGATCCATGATTCTACGGCAGAATATTATACGGGGGTGGATGTCACCCAGGCGATCTCGGCCAGCATGAGTGTTCCTCCTTTTTATGCTCCATTTCCCGTCAAGAACCCGCGGACCTCGACGGTTGATTATTATATCGATGGTGAAATTAGAGAAACTCTTTCTAACCACGTAGCGGTTGATAATAAGTGTGATTTTGTCATCAGTTCCTGGACCCATACCCCTTACCACTTTCATGACGAAATCGGCTCATTGATTAACTACGGCCTACCCGCGATTTGTATGCAGGCCATTTACTTAATGATTCAAAAAAAGATTGTAGCCTCGCGCAGCCATACTATACTGGCCAAAGATATTATTGGAACGGTTAATGACTACATGTCGTCTAATAACTTTTCTCAAAGTGACAAAATGAAAATCACTTCTATTATTGAACGCAAAATGAATTATAATCCCAATTTAAAATTCATTGATATTTACCCCGATCATTCTCACTACAAGCTTTTTTTCACCAACTCATTTTCACTAGATCCCCAAAAAGCAAAATACATCATGACCGCTGGCTATAAAAAGACCTTTGAAGTATTTAAAAAACTTGAGTGGGATTAATAGCTAGAGTTGTTCGACCAGATAAGTGCCTTCTGAGCAGAAGGTTTTTAGGAACTCGCTTGAGCCATCTGTGTAATCTAGACGAACATTAAATTGACCTTCCATGTCGCCGACCACGAATGCCTTTTCAGCCATTTCACTTTCGCGTGAAAAATTACCGTCAGTATCGAGAAAACTTGTTTCGACAAACATTTCTCCGCTTCGGTTTTTACCATTAGCTTTCAGCTCTCGCAGGTCTTTAGAAAGATTAATCTGAACAACACAACGCTCTTTTAAGCTATTTACTTGATTCATCTCCAGAACTTTGGCGATGAAATCATTTCCCGGAATTTCAATATCTTTTTCACTGGTTGTGCCAACAAAGATACTGTCTTTTAAATGCTTAAATTCCAGATATTTTCTCATTCCAAAGGTCATGTTTGGAACTTTGATTTCGTAAGCATTCAAGGCTTTTTTCTTGGCCAGGACATTGGTATTAAAAAAGGAGATGGCCGAACCATCAATAATAAGCTCTTTTCTTTTTTGGCCTAGAAGATTTCTGGTGGTGAAGGTAAATGTCTCGCGATTGCTGCTGCTAAAACTTGGATCTTCAAAATACATTTCTCCGTCTCCAACATAAACAATTTTCTGAGCAATGTCTTTGTTGTTTAGGAGATAACGGATCATTATGTTACCGCTTTTTACTCCGGCGAACATTACGTAGCTTGCATCTAGGTTACTGGTTAAAGGCTGGAACTTTTGATCAAAATAAAAACGTTGTGAAAACTTTGCGTCTATTTCGGTATCAATGATCGAAGAGTCTAGCGCAATCAAAATCAAGTTCCCGACAATCGACAAACCTTCTTTTTGTAAGAACTGCTGAATTCCTTCTTCATTAATAAGGGGAACTTCAATCCCTTTTGTCGAGCCAAGGTTTAATTCTACTCTTGTTGAGATCATTCCTTGAGATTGAAGCACTCCGGTCAGAGTATTCATCTCTCCATTCAGTGAGTATCCAAGACTGATTTCGCCGCTTGATTTGTCATCAGTTCTTTCTGCTCTTTCATAATCTGGAACAAATTCAAATGAATGGGCCTGACGATTTTCATGAGTATTCAGATTAATTTCTTTTGCTCTGATTACAAATTGAGTATCCACCAATTCTGATTTTGCGGGAGCGGCGAACGCATTGATCGCGGCTTCAGTTTCGCGTGTAGCAGACTCCGCTCTTTTTACGGTGTCGTTTGAATAGTCATAAATAATATTTTCTTCTGACTCCAGATCTATCTCATCCATGCGTGGAGCTTCGATTGTTTCTCTGGCCGCTTCCTTTTGAGTATTCATTCTGGCGATATTTTTAGCGGGAGAATTTCCCATCTCTCTGGTGATTGCTTCTTTGACGGTGCTTGAGAGTGGTCTTTCATATAACCTTTGATCGATTGTTTTTTCGACTACTGCTTGTCCTGATTTTTCTGAGTAGTCAAACATGACCATCTCTTCATCTACATTAGAAGATTCAACTCTTTCGGCCGAAGGCTGAACCATTTTTACTTCATCAGCTTCCATCGTTGTTTGAGCTGTACTTGCCTGGGCGACAACCACTTCATCATTTACTTCAATTGTCTTGGCTGCAGCGATGTTCGTTACGATATTAGTTGCCCCAAATGTTGAATAGGCAACCTGCTCTACTGATAACGCCGATAAATAGACCAGCTCTCGATTATTAATCTCATAAGTTGATAAATCCTCGGAAGTGATTATTTCTGATGCTTCAACCGGCTTAAGCGCGATGATTTTTTTAGCGGCCACTTCGATCTTAGGCTTAGCAGAATGAATCGTGTAACGAGTCTTTATAATTTTCTTTTTAATTTCTTTATCAATTACCTTAATGATTGCATCGTTCACTTGGTTTTCTTCTGTGTTGATGGCAGAAGTATTTGTCTTATGTGAGAGTGAATCTATATTGGCAGCAAGGAGCGCAAAGCTCGAATAATTAATTGATTTTGGCTGGAAACGCTCACTAGCGAACGAATAGATTTGCGACAGCATAGTGGCTGTTAAAATAAGAGTAGATGATGTGACGAATGTCTTTTTTGTTATCATAGCTATAAAATAATTTTAACAGAGCTATGACTTGCTTCAATAAATAGATGTATTTGCCTAGTAGATTTTGAGTAGTCAAAAAGGTTCCTGGAGCCTTTTTCTAAAAAAAGGGCCCCAGGAACCTGAGTATTCATGGATTTTGATTAACGAGGTCTGGTGAATTCACCAAGCTGGATACGAATTTTTGCCCGCTCAAGCTTGTTTTGGAACTTCTCGATGTCTTCTTGCGAAAGTCCTTCGGTATGCTTCAAATGCTCTTCTGCATTTTTTAATGCCAACTTGGCCCGTTCAACATCAACATCAGAACTTTCTTCTGCTGTGTTAGAAAGGATCACGATTTTATCTTCTAAGATCTTGCAAACGCCCGTAGAGAGCGCGAAATGTCTGTCGGCATAATCAGCGCCACCAAAAACACTTAATACCCCTGGCGCCAATTTGGTCACTAAGTGAGTATGGTTTTCAAGGACATTGATCTGCCCGCGGATTGTTGGGATTAGCAACGATTCCGCAGGAATTCCCTTAGCTATAATCTTAGAAGGCGTAAGGATCTCGACTGTAAAATATTTCATCTGGGTATCCTAATCTAAAAATTATTTTCCAGCCTTAATTTGTGCCGCTTTCTCATGAACCATCTCAAGTCCACCAACTAGGTAGAAAGCTTGCTCTGGTAAATCATCAACTTCACCATTAAGAATTGCTTGAAACGCTTTAATTGTATCTTCCATCTTAACGAATTTACCTTTTAGACCAGTAAACTGCTCAGCTACGAAGAATGGCTGAGAAAGGAATTTTTGTACCTTTCTAGCACGTCCTACAATCAACTTATCTTCTTCAGATAATTCGTCCATACCAAGAATGGCGATAATATCTTGAAGCTCTTTATATTTCTGTAGAATTTTTTGAACTCCACGAGCAACATCATAGTGTTCTTGGCCAACGATTGCTGGAGTAAGAATTGACGAAGATGATGATAATGGATCTACCGCAGGGTAAATTCCAAGCTCAGCAATCTGGCGTGAAAGTTCTGTCGTTGCATCCAAGTGGGCAAATGTAGTTGCCGGAGCTGGATCGGTATAGTCATCTGCAGGAACGTATACAGCTTGGATAGATGTAATCGAACCGTTAGTTGTAGAAGTAATACGCTCTTGCATAGCTCCCATTTCCGTACCAAGAGTTGGTTGGTAACCAACCGCTGAAGGAATACGACCTAGAAGGGCCGAAACTTCAGAACCTGCTTGAGTAAAGCGGAAGATGTTATCTACGAAGAAAAGAACGTCTTGGTTTTCTTCATCGCGGAAGTATTCAGCGATTGATAGACCTGTAAGAGCAACTCTAGCGCGAGCTCCAGGTGGCTCATTCATTTGTCCGAAAACCAGAGCTGTTTTTGCAATAACTCCAGACTCGGTCATTTCATGGAATAAATCGTTCCCTTCACGAGTACGCTCACCAACACCTGCGAATACCGAGTATCCACCGTGCTCAGTAGCGATGTTGTTAATCAATTCCTGGATAAGAACTGTTTTACCAACTCCCGCTCCACCGAATAGACCAATCTTTCCACCGCGAACGTATGGTGCAAGAAGATCGATAACTTTAATCCCTGTATAGAATTGCTCTAGTTTTGTTGATTGTTTATCAAAACCAGGAGCTGCTCTGTGAATATCGTAAGTCTTTTTAGTGTTAACCGGGCCTGCTTCATCAACTGGCTCACCGATAACGTTAATAATTCTTCCTAGGCACTCTCTCCCAACAGGAGCTTGAATCATCTTTCCTGTATCGAGAACTTTTAGTCCACGAGACAGACCTTCAGTCGAGTCCATTGCAATACATCTAACCATGTTGTTACCTAAGTGCTGAGAGACCTCAACAGTTAGATTATTCTCAACGTTAGAGATTGTTTTGTTAGTTAACTTTAGAGCGTTGAAGATCGCTGGGATTTTTCCGTTAGAAAATTCCACGTCGATTACCGGCCCCATTACTTGTTTTACAACACCATAATTTTCAGACATAAGGTGAACCCCTTTTAACCGTTCAGAGACTCAGCACCCGACACTACTTCAGATAATTCCGTTGTAATCGCTGCTTGTCTCAGTTTATTCATTTTTATTGATAACGTTCTAATTGCTTTTTTACAGTTTGAAGTCGCAGAATCCATCGCTGCCATTCTCGAACCATGCTCAGCTGCTACCGCATCCAATACAGATGTGTAAAGCGTACTGATATAAGTCTGAGGAATGAGCGTGTTCAAAATCTCGCTGGCACTCGGCTCATACTTGAAGTCGAATGGAAATTTTTCTGCAAGTTCTTCTTTTTCAGTCTGATCGAGAGTCATTGGTAGCAATTGCTTAACTTCCGGATCAAATGAGATGGCAGAATTAAAAATGTTGTAAGCAACATATACTTTCGCCACTTCACCAGTTGTAAAAAGTTCACCCAGCTCAACACCAACGTGTTCCATCTCGATAAAAGTTGGTTCGTTTTTAGCAAAAGTATAAGTTTTGCCTTTGTTGTATGTGCTCGCTAGAAGATCTCTTACTTTTTTTCCGATAAAATAAACTTTTACGTCCATTTGGGTTTCATCAAGAAACCTTTTTACTTTTTTCCCAAGCTGAGAATTGTACGACCCACATAGACCCTTATCAGAAGAGATAACCAGCAAGATAGCTTTGTTGTTATCTTTCTTTTCAGTCAAATACTCATGGTTATAATTTTGAACCAGCGCTGAAACAACCTTGATGGTTGATTCAAGCTCACGAGCGTATGGACGTGAGTTCAAAATATTATGTTGAGCCTTTGCTAGTTTTGCGGCCGAAACGAGCTTCATCGCTTGAGTAATTTTAGAAGTACTTTTGGTACTTTTAATTTTCTTTTTGAGCTCTTTAATATTCGCCATTTCTAATTCCTATTCCTAAACTATGCCGCTTAGTATTTCTTAGTCGCCAAGAAAGCTTTAGCAGCTTCTAGGATTTTAGCTTCATTTCCACCATTGATTTCTTTAGCTGCTTTAATTTCATTCATTAAATCCCCATGACGAGCATGGAAGAATTCTAGAAGATCTTTTTCAGCATTTCTAACTTTTGGAGTTGGAACTACGTCTAATAATCCTTTGGTCGCAACCAAGATAGAAACCGCTTGGTCGATTACATCGAATGGAGCGTATTGGTCTTGTTTTAGAAGTTCAACGAGTCTCTCACCTCTGTTTAGCTGTCTCTTAGTCGCTTCATCAAGGTCAGATCCGAAAGCTGCGAAAGCCGCAAGCTCTCTGTACTGAGCAAGGTCTAGACGAAGAGTACCAGCAACTTTTTTCATTGCTTTAATTTGAGCAGAACCACCAACGCGAGATACTGAAAGACCAACGTTTACCGCTGGACGAATACCTGAGTTGAATAAATCTGATTCAAGGAAGATCTGACCATCAGTGATTGAAATAACGTTTGTTGGAATGTACGCCGAAACGTCACCCTCTTGAGTTTCAATAACTGGAAGTGCTGTTAGAGATCCAGCGCCTAGAGCGTCTGATACTTTACAAGCACGTTCAAGAAGTCTTGAGTGTAGGAAGAAAACGTCCCCTGGGAATGCTTCACGCCCTGGTGGACGACGAAGAAGAAGCGACATTTGTCTATAAGCTTGAGCTTGTTTAGTTAAATCGTCATACACGATTAGGGCGTGACGTTTACTATCGCGATAGTATTCAGCCATTGTACATCCAGTGTATGGAGCAATGAACTGCATAGGCGCAGAGGCAGAAGCTGTAGCTGAAACGATGATTGTATAATCAAGCGCGCCAGCGTCTTTTAGTTTTTGTTGAACTTGTCTTACGGTAGATTGTTTTTGTCCAATAGCTACGTAAACACACACTACATCTTTACCTTTTTGGTTGATGATCGTGTCGATCGCGATTGCTGTTTTACCAGTTTTTCTATCGCCAATGATAAGCTCTCTTTGTCCACGTCCAATTGGAATCATAGAATCGATTGCTTTAAGACCTGTTTGAAGAGGCTCATGAACAGATTTTCTTGCGATAATCCCAGGAGCTTTAACTTCTACAATTCTTGTTTCTTTTGATTTAATTTCGCCCATACCGTCGATTGGCTCACCGATTGCGTTTACTACGCGACCAAGAAGAGCGTCACCAACAGGTACACTTACGATTCGCTCAGTTCTCTTTACTGATGTTCCTTCTTTAATTGAAGGATCTTCCCCAAGAATGGCGATACCGACGTTATTTGTTTCTAAGTTTAGAACCATTCCTGTTGTACCGGATGGGAACTCGACAAGTTCTCCGGCCATAACATTCTTTAACCCGAAAACGCGAGCAATCCCGTCCCCTACAGTTAAAACAGTTCCAACTTCATCTACCTGAAGTCTAGTTTGAAAGTTAGAGATTCTTTCTTTGATAATACTTGTAATCTCTTCTGGATTCATTGCCATTTTTTACCTCAACACGTTCTTTATAGGTGTATTACGAATTTAAAACACTTTCTTTAAATTTTTCTAATTGGTTTTCTAGAGATGCATCTAGTTGCAGATCTTCAACTGTTACCCGGTAACCAGCTGATACATTTTCATTTTTTTTGTATTCTAAAATAGCTTCTCTTCCCAGTTTTTGTTGAAGATAAGTTTTTAATTTTTCTTTAACGTCAGCTGGAATCTGATCTTCACTTCCTTCAATCGTTCCTCTTAAGAATCCTTTTTTATGATCATCAATCACTATGACATTTTTAAAGATCATTGGCATTAAGCCGATTCTTTTTTCTTGAATAAGAAAGTGCATGAAGTTTTTGGTAATCGCCGACAAGTTAAGCTTGTCCATAACAGTGTCTAAAACACTAAGTTTTTCTTCAGCGGTGAATAGCTCAAGAAACAAAAGCGTTTCAAGGTCATTACTTTTATTAATTGCTTCGTTTAACGTTGTAAGCTCAGCAGCTAAATCAAGCTTTAACTCCTCAGAGAGTTCTACAATTGATTGGGCGTAGGCTTTCGCGATAATTTGCTCTTTCATGTTGTTCCTATCTTCAAATTATTATCTAAGTTCAGAAATAATTTTTTGAGTTGCTTTGGCTTGAAAATCTTTATTGTTTTTAATTGTTGCTTGGGTTGAAGAAACAACTTTATTGACGAGGTCATGGTTTAACTCATCAATCATTTCTTTTCTTTCGCCATCAAGTTTATTTTCAAGATCGCGCGCCATGCGAGCAATTGTGGTTTGAGTTTCTTCACTTTGATTTTTAGCGAATTGAGCAGCGTCCGATTCATAGTCAGTGCTGATTTTTACCAATTCCGAATCTAGGTTTTTAATTTTTGCCTGAAAATTATTCAAACGCTCTTGAGCATCTTGATTATTTCTAGAAGCTGAATCCATCAACGACTTAACATCGTCGGCACTCTTGTTGAATTTTTCTCTCAATGGTTTAATAACTTTTGAAAGGATGGCCAGTAAGATGATGAAGTTTACCAGTGGATATTTTAAATCAAAAACACTGGGTTCATGATGAGCAGCTTCTTCGGCAAGTGCCACAGAAGAGATTGATGCTATCAAAAATGAAAAATAGATTATCGATTTCACTCTAATTCCTTATTTAGTAAGTTTCTCTACTAGGTTACCTGCAAGTTTGTCAGCTTCGGCCATCACTACCGATCTTTTTTCCGACATCTCTTTTAGGATTTTAGATTTTCTGTTTTCGTAGTCAGAATCTAGATTTGCCTCTGCTTGCTTCAGCAGATCTTTTTCTTTGTTAAGAATGTCACTTTTTTTCTTATTGGCGACACTTTGAGAGTCTTGGTGAGTTTTTTCGATTTTAGCTTTGTATTGTTCAGCTAGATCTTCCGCTTGTTTATAAACAGCATGGGCATGTGATTCTAATTTGCTTGTTTTGCTTTCTCTGTATTCTAGAATTTCTTTAATTTTGTTGAAAAATAAAGGAGCTAATAAATTAAAAAATAAAACGAGTAGCCCAAATTGAATGAGAACTGTTTTATCGATTTTGAGAGCCTGTAAAATTATAACAATCGTATCCATTGCCTTAATAACTCCGCTTTTCAGTTCCGCTGAAGATCTTTCGAGAGGCGAAAGCTCGTTCAAATTATATTGGAAAAAATGAAAATTTTTTTCACTTATGAATAATGTTTTACGCGTTTATCGTCAAGAAAATTTAAGATTGTTTGCATTTTAACGCGACTAGGCTTGAGGGTTTTTCTTGTCGCGCATTTTTGTTGTGCCGTGGAATATAACGCCCTCTTCGACAATTAGGCTTGGGGTAGTGATGATTCCTTCAAACCTGGCGGGTTTGAGAATTTCCACCCGGGAGCTGGCCTTGATGTTCCCCTTGACCGATCCGGCAATGATGATGATATTGGCATTGATGTCGGCGTTAATGATGGCGCCTTCCGAAATGACGACTGTATCGTTGGAAAATACGCTTCCGTTGACGATTCCGGCGATTCGGGCGGTTCCGTTGAAAGATAAATTTCCTTCAAACTTACAACCTTCTTCGATGATGGCCGAAACTTCTCCGCGGCGTCTTTCCATTTTCTTATCCTTGAAATGAAAAGTGGTCCCATAGGACCACCTTTTAAAAATCTATTTGTTAGCTATAGCTTACTTTGATAACAGAAATTCGTAAATGTCGTTAAATTCTGCTTCATTGCTAAATTTTAAAACAACCTGCCCGGAGCCGTTTTTGCCGGAATTAATCCCGAAGTGGTATCCCGTTTTTTGTTCCAAGGTCTTTCTAAATTGATCAAGCTTTTCATCGAAAAAGGGATTCTTTCTTCCCGCTTTCTCTTTAAGCGGCTTTTTAGCCTTAATGCCGTTCTCTAAATCACGGACCGACCAATTATTAGCAACCGCTGCATTAGCGAGGCGTATGGCATCCTCACGCTCTTTAACCGCGGCTAAAATTTTAGCATGACCGAAGGATAACATTTCTTTTTGAAGCAGATCGATTACCGGACGAGGAAGGTTTAGAATTCGCAGGAAGTTGGCAACTGTTGAGCGCTCTTTTCCCAATTTCTTAGCGACATCTTCTTGAGTCAGCTTGTATTCGTTCATCAGTTGATAATAGGCCAGGGCCTCTTCCACACAATTTAAATCAGAACGCTGAACGTTCTCGATAATTGACATGATCATTTTTTCGCGATCTGTGGCACGTTTTACCACCACTGGGACTTGCTCCAGGCCAGCTTTTTTGGCAGCTCTCAGACGTCTTTCTCCCGCCACCAATTCGTATTGGCCATTTTCTAATTCGGCCACTATTAAGGGCTGAATAATTCCATTTTCTCTAATTGATTCTGCCAGTTCTTCCAGATCTTTTTCTTTGAAAATTTTTCTTGGCTGATTAGGATTTGTTTTTATTGCGCCCACATCAACGAGCAATGGAGTATTTTCATAGCGAATTTCTACTTCACGTTCTTGTTGATTTTCTTGTTCGTCATTCTGATTTCCAAACTTATTATTATAGGTTTGATTAACTACCGATTGAGGTGTCGATTCTTGAAGTAATGAAGCGATCCCTTTACCTAGTGCAAGTTTTTTAGCCATAAATTCCCCGTAAGCTTAAAGTTGGATACCATCAAAATTAACGTTTTCTAGCGTTGGAATAATATCGATTATCTGTTCTTCCAGAATTTTTACTTCTGGAGCAGCAACCACTTTTTCCACACTTTTTACTGCTTCTTTGTTTCCTTTGAAGCGTTCTTTGAGAATAAGTTCTTTGGCCAATGCGAGGTAGGCTTCACTGCCTTTTGATTCAATGTCGTAAAGAATAATTGGTTTCCCAAAACTTGGGCATTCAGCAAGCTTTACGTTTCTGGGAATAATTGTATTAAAAACGACGTCGCCAAAATGAGTTTTAATTTCATTGGCCACTTGCTTATGAAGACCAGAACGAGAATCGTACATGGTTAACAAAATACCATCTAATTCCAGTTCGGGATTAAGAGAAGAACGAATTAATTTAACGGTATTCAATAACTGGGCGAGTCCTTCCATTGCTAAATATTCTGTTTGCATTGGAACGATATAAGAGTTCGCAGCGTTTAAGGCATTGACCGTTAAAAGTCCCAATGAAGGCGGACAGTCGATGATGATATAGTCGTAGTCTTTATCGACTGTTTTAAAAGCATTTTTCAGCTTTGATTCGCGTGCAAATAAACTCACCAATTCAATTTCTGCTCCTGATAAATTGTTATCCGAAGGACAAATATGAAAATAAGGAAGTTCTGATTCGTAAATGGCTTCTTTGAGAGGAATCTGACCAATCAAGGCGTGATAAATATTTTTCTGGGCAAATGTATCTTTCGCCAGGCCAATACTGATACTTCCGTTGCCCTGTGGGTCAAGATCGATTAGTAGAGTTCTTTTCTCGGCTACTGCTAGACACGCCGCCAAATTAACTGAAGATGTCGTCTTACCAACTCCACCTTTTTGGTTCATCATTGCTATGATTTTAGCCATTTATGATTCCTTTTTTTCGTATTTGATGTGTATTTATACAAGTTATTTTTATCAAAGTAACTCAGAAAATTTAATAATTTTTTCAGTCTGCATTGTTCCACGTAGAACTTTTCGATTCTTAAAGCCTAGTAAAACACGCCCCTCAGTTCCAGGCACATCATAAGACTTTTCTTCAATCAATTCCCAATTGCTCTCCAACATATCCTCAATATCTTCTAATTCGTAAAAGTTTGGTCCTTTATAGAAAAAGACATAGAGGGTTTTATTGGTACGCAAAAGCGGAAGGTATTCTGAAACTTTCCCCACCGCCTTAAAAGTTATGACCGCATCCATATCGAAATCTACGGTTTGAACTCTTTGGTGTTTCAGGGTGGCATTAGTCAGCCCAAGACTGTTGGCGATCTTTTGTACGGCATGGGCTTTTTTGGCACGAGCATCGAAGCCAATAAATTTTTTATCGGGGTTAGTGAAGGCCAGAGGTAATATTGGAAAACCTCCGCCGAAACCCACATCCACTAAAAGCTTAGTTGTCTCTAGTGCATTTTTAAAAACTTTACTTTCAGTCAGAGGAAGAATGGAGTCGATGATCTGCTTTTGATAAAATTCTTCCGGACTCTCGATTCTCGTCAAATTTAGACCAGCAAACTCGCCCGTCAGAAGATTTAGGTATTTTTCGCTGAATTCTTTCATTAAATTATGTTCCCGGCCACGTATGCTAGGGTAGCGGGTCTTATTCCTTCTATTCTTTGCAATTGGGCGAATGTTTCAGGTCGAACGGTCTTAATCCTAAGCTTGCATTCGAATGATATGTTTTTGGACTCTGCTAGGGATTCCCAGTTCAATTGCTTCTTCCCTAACCTATTTATTTTTTCTGCTTCAATAACGGCGCGATCAATATAGCCTTCGTATTTTACGGAAATCGCCACCATTCGTACTACATCCAAACTGAAGGTAATCCCCAAGCGCTTAGTCTCACGATCCAGCACTACCACTGGACTATTATCTGGTCTTTTTAACAGCTCTTTAAAGCTGATATTTATATCGAGTGGACCATAGGAATGCTCTTTAAAGTAATTTCTGGTCTCCTCAGTTGAATAAATCATGGTTGAATCAACCAATTTGGCCAAAAGCTCTGCTTCTTCCAGGAAATCTTCCTGATATTGATCCAGTTTGGCGAAAAGCCCAAGCTCGCGCCGGTACTTTCTCATCCGGGCCACTGTATTGTCCTCACGAACATATAATCTATTCTCAGAGCGTGCGGTAAATAAACGATAAGGCTCATCACGCTTATTGGTCACCAAATCCTCGATCATCACGCCGATATAAGAGTCATTTCTATCTAAAATAAGTGGTTCGCGTTTTAATACGGCCAAACTCGCGTTGATTCCGGCGATAATTCCCTGTCCTGCCGCCTCTTCGTAACCAGAAGTACCGCAAACTTGTCCCGCAAAGTATAATCCCGGGACGGAGTTGTATTCCATGGCCCGTGATAATTGAGAAGTGTCGACCACATCGTACTCTACGGCATAACCATGAACGAGAATCTTGACGTTTTCTAATCCAGCAATGGTACGAATAAAGCTCTCTTGCACATCTTTGGGAAGTGAAGTCGAGACTCCATTGGGATAAATAGTGTCCAAATCCAACCCTTCGGGTTCAATAAAGACATGGTGAACATCTTTTTCAGTATAACGAAAGGCCTTATCTTCAATACTAGGACAATATCTAGGACCAACTCCTTTAATTTGACCATTAAAGATCGGCGAACGTTCTTTATTGGCCCTAATAATAGAAAGTGTTTGAGAATTGGTCTTAGTTAGGTAACAACTTACCTGCCGCGACTCGCGCTCGAAGCTTGAATTCAAAGAGTGGAAGTTTCTAGTCCCCGAATCACTTTCCTGTGGGTCTAACTTGGAATAATCGATGCTATTTTTATCTAAACGAGGCGGAGTTCCAGTTTTGAATCTATTTGGAAGAGTTTTGATCTCTTGAAATAAATCATTGAGCCCTACTGATCTTTCACAGTCCACTCGCCCACCGGCCGTTTGCTCTTCCCCTGTATGAAGTTTTCCATTTAAAAAAGTACCAGTCGTCACTACGATTTTCTTAGCACTATAAACATTCGCCTCAGTAGTGGTAACCAAGAATAAATCATCCCGGCGCTCAACACTAAGAACCATCTCTCTTAAGATGGAAAGATTCTCAACCTGATTCAAAAGCGCTTCGGCATTTTGGGTATAACGTTCTTTGTCGACCTGCACTCTGGTGGACTGGACAGCAAAACCTTTTGACTCATTCAAGGTGCGATATTGAATTCCGGCCTTGTCGGCCAGAATTCCCATCAGTCCACCAAGAGCATCAATCTCCCGAACTACTTGTCCCTTCCCCACTCCGCCAATCGCAGGATTACAAGGGGCCGAAGCAAGAGTGGCATTGGGCGAAGAGACAAGCGCAACCGATAAGCCGAATTGCGAAGCAATCCAAGCAGCTTCCGATCCAGCATGCCCGCCACCAATAATTAGAATATCAAAAGTCTTTTTCATTTTGTTCCACGTAGAACATTTCACGTTGTTTTATGAAGCTTAGTTAATATAAATTATGGGAAATGACTATTTTCCTATACAGAAATTTGCAAATATTGAATTTAATACATCGTCCGGCGAAACTATCCCGATTAATTCACTCAGGTAATTGGCAAAGATATTGACTTCCGAGGAGAGAATCGCCACGTCATCTATCCCACTGATTTTATTAGAAAAATCTAGTGATTTTAAATAAAGTGCATTTATACACGCCCTGTGTCTTTCTAGCAAAATCGGACTATTAGCGGTTGCTGCTTGAAATTTTGTCACCAAAATTTGCTTTACAAGTGGTTCTATAGGACCAGAAGTGACAATACTTTTTGGTTCTATAGGG
>Ga0066404_1000033_pt1 | contig 76397 bp, 73 predicted proteins | sample LakWasMeta4_LOW4_2_FD_59491 | JGI IMG/M metagenome (GOLD analysis project Ga0066404, IMG submission 59491) | Freshwater sediment methanotrophic microbial communities from Lake Washington under simulated oxygen tension - Sediment Metagenome 4_LOW4 | ecosystem: Environmental > Aquatic > Freshwater...
TCTCATGATGGAAACTCAAGTCAGTAAGGCCAACTCTTTCGGGATTACACTTTTAGGGGCAACTGGTTCAGGAAACTTACAACGATTCGGAACTGGAAATCAGGCCGATCTATCAAACCTTTTAAGCAACAACATCACTAACCTCTCCGGCCTCTTTTTAGGTGGTGGAGTTGGAAAAAATTATGACATCCCGGGACCCAACGGATCGACCATTAAAGTCAACTCGGTCAATGGTCTGATCACCGCTATCGCAACTCAAAGTGGAACCAATGTTCTTGCTACTCCTCAAATTCTCACTTTGGATAATGTGGAAGGCGCCTTCGAAAACGGGGAACAAGTTCCTATTTTAGAAACAACCAATGCTTCTAACGGAACGACTCAGACCTCTGTAAAACAGCAAAAAGTTGCTCTGACCTTAAAGATCACTCCGCAAATTAATAAAGCAACCCGCTTCATTAAATTGAAAATTGACCAAAAGATCGAAGACTTCTCCAGCCGAGCGCTTCCCGCCGGAGTTCAAAACAACGGTGTGGGAACTGTTATTCGCTCACTGGCCACTACGGTTGTAGTGCGTGACAAAGACACCATTGCCATGGGTGGACTAATGAGAGACAAAGAAACCAATACAGTGAACAAAGTTCCTTTATTGGGAGATATTCCGGTGCTGGGATGGTTGTTCAAAAATACAGTGAAGAGTGTTGAAAAAGTAAATTTGCTCTTTTTCATGACTCCCAAGATCCTTGCTCCTTATGAAAAAGGAAATGCGGAAAACGTAAAAGATCTTCTCAACAGAAGACAGGCCCACTTGAAAAATACGGTCAGCGACGATGATGCTTTTGCCACAACCGCCAAGGGGTTATACGAGAAGGCAAAAAAACAAGGTCAAGGTCCGCTTTATGATGTAACCGAAACGGCCAAATACCAGGAACGTAATCAATTGCCTGAATCCAATATTGATTCGGTCCCGGCCGAGGTAGATGCACCTGACTATCAACAGATTATTCAGAAAGCCAATGAGAAAACACCGCCTAGCTCTGTAGAGTAAGGCGTTTGGAGATAATGTGAAAATAACAGATCATATGCTTGAAAAAGTTGAAGGCCAAAAAGAAAGAATCGGCCAACTTCTTTTAAAACATACAAGTTTGACCGATGATCAGCTGGAAGAGGCCCTGGAAATTCAGCAGGAATCGGGAATGTTATTGGGAGAAATTCTCCTCAAGAAAAATTATATTCACCCTCATGACATTATAAAAGTTATCTGTCATCAAGTTGATATCCCCTACATCCCTGAAATAAAAATTGATGAAATTGATCCCAATCTCACCCTGAACATCAATATTAACTATGCCAAACAGCATGAAGTTCTTCCCCTTTTAGAAACAGATTACAGTGTGACGGTAGTTATAACTGATCCCTTTAATTTTGATGCGATCAATGACGTTCAGGAAATTTTTAAGAAAGAAGTAAAACTAGTCGTTGCTTCTCCCTTAAAAGTTCAAGATGCCATTAACCGCGTTTATGAACGGGCCAATAGAAATGTCGTCGATTCGATCGAAGGCGAATTTGATGAAAACCTCGATCTCGAAGGCCCGATTGATATTCTTGAAGCAGGTGCTGATGAAGCGCCAGTTATTCGATTTGTTAACTCCATCATCTTTCGCGCCATTAAAGAACGCGCCTCTGATATTCATATTGAGCCCTATGAAAAAGATGTTGTTTATCGTTTTCGCGTCAACCGAGTTATGCGCGAAATTTTGCGCCAGCCCATTAAGACTCAGGCTTCAGTCACCTCTCGTCTAAAAGTTATGACCAAGTCCATGGACATCGCTGAGAAGCGTTTGCCGCAAGATGGCCGTATTAAAATTAAAATGGCCGGAAAGGATATTGATATCAGGGTTTCGATTGTTCCCATTCAAAGTGGCGAGCGCATCGTTATGAGGATTCTAGAAAAATCTAATAATATTTTGACGCTCGAAAATCTTGGCTTTCACGGACAAATATTAAAAACGCTGGATGAACTCTCCAAACGAAAACACGGCGTGGTCTATGTATCGGGTCCAACCGGACACGGGAAAACGACCACTTTATTTGCGATGCTAGCGCGGATTAATACTCCCGATAAAATGATCATCACGGTTGAAGATCCCGTGGAGTATGAACTTCAAGGTATATCTCAAATTCAAGTTAATCATAAAATCGAGCTGACTTTTGCCCGGGCACTTAGATCAATTCTTCGTCAAAACCCCGACGTCATTATGGTGGGGGAAACGCGAGATTTGGAAACGGCCGAAATGGCGATTCAAGCTTCTTTGACCGGTCACTTTGTTCTTTCCACCATTCACACGAACGATGCTTCAAGTGCTCCCAACAGACTTATCGATATGGGAGTTCAGCCCTTTTTAATTGCCTCTTCCCTGGCCGCTGTTTTGGCCCAACGTTTGATTCGTACTTTATGCCTTGATTGTAAGGAAACCTACACTCCAACCGAGTACGACCTGCAATTGCTGGATGTGCACTCCATCCCCAACGACACTTCTCTCTGCCGAGCAAAAGGCTGTATTAAATGTAATTATATCGGCTACACGGGCGTAACAGTTGTTGCTGAACTCTTAATTATCACTGATGATATCCGTCCGCTCATCCTGAAAAAAGCAGACGCTTCAACTGTAAAAAAAATGGCGATGAAAAACGGGATGAAATCTCTGCGCCAGGACGCTTTAGAAAAAGTTTTTAAGGGCATTACCTCCGTTGATGAAATGGTTCGCGCCATCAACGAAGAAGATGAAGAGCAACATTGATTATTGAAATAAAGGTATAAATGGCAATCTATAGCTATAAAGGAATTGATCAAACGGGAAAAGAGGTTAAAGGCACAGTCAGCGCCGAAAACCTATCCCCGGCCAAAGCTCGAGTGAAGGCGATGGGCATTATGCTCATTGAAATTAACGAGCAAACTTCAGGTACTTTAAAAAGAAATACCGGATTTAGTTTTGGCAGCTCAGTCTCGATTGGCGATCTGGCCCTGATGACCAGACAGCTTGCCACTCTTCTTCGCGCTAAAATTCAGATTGTTGAGGCCTTCAGCGCTCTGGTTGATCAGACTGATAACCCAAGACTCAAAATCACGCTGTCTGAAATTCGCCAAAAAGTAAATGAAGGATCTTCCCTGGCCAAGGCCTTGTCTGATTATCCTAAAATTTTTGACAACGTTTATGTCAATATGGTGGACGCCGGAGAAACTTCTGGGACGCTGGAAGTCGTTCTACTGCGACTCGCCGATTTTACCGAGAGTCAGCTGCAATTAAGAAACAAAATCAAAGGCGCCATGACCTATCCGGTTATCATGATGATTGCCGGTGGATCGATGATTGGAATTATTTTCATGTTTGTTATTCCGAAAATCACAAAAATTTTCGTCAACATGAAAAGAGAACTTCCACTTCAAACTCAAATTACCGTTTGGATATCTAATTTTTTACTCAACTACTGGTGGACCCTGCTGATTGCGGGCTTCGCCATTTATTCTTTTGGGGGAAAATACATTAAAACCGAAAAGGGCCGCGCCCAATTTGACACTTTGGTTTTAAAACTTCCGATCGTTGCTGAAATTGTCACCATGATCAATGTCAGCCGCTTTTGTTCCACCCTTGCCACCCTTTTACAGTCAGGTGTTCCAATTCTGGCCTCAATGAAAATTGTTTCAAACCTCGTCTCTAATGTGCATATGAAAAAGGCAGTGGATGAGGCCCGCATTAGTATCTCCGAAGGGTCCTCGATCACTGGTCCCCTAATTAAATCTCAACTTTTTCCCCCGATGGTAACTCATATGATTAAACTCGGAGAAAAATCGGGAGAGCTCGAGCCGATGTTAAAAATCGTTTCCGAAAACTATGAAGATCAGGTCAATACAAAACTTAGTGGACTAACATCCGTTTTAGAACCTATAATGATGGTAGGAATGGGTTTGGTCGTAGCGTTCATCCTATTCGCCGTTGTTGTTCCTTTGATGGAACTCAATACAATTAGAAGATAATAAATAAGAATACTAAATATCTGACAATATCAGAATACTATTTCGGAGACAGAATGGAAAAAAATTTTTTTCAACAAACTCAGGTCTATCATCAACGAGGCTTCTCGCTGATTGAAATATTGATTGCCCTCACCCTACTTGCTTTAGCTGGTACGTTTGTCGTTGGTAAATTCATGGACAACTTACACGAAGGTCAGGTCAACTCCACTAAAATTCAAATGAGCAATCTGGAAGGTCGCCTAAAAGAATTCCGCAGAAAATGTGGATTCTACCCAGCTACCGAGCAAGGTCTGGAAGCCTTAGTCACTAAACCTTCAGGTGGCCGCGAGTGTAAAGACTATCCTCAAAACGGCTTCATCGATGGTGATCAGGTTCCTAAAGATCCTTGGGATAATGATTTTGTCTACGAGTCTGATGGTAAAAACTATAACATCTATTCACTTGGACAAGACGGAGCGCCAGGTGGAGAAGGACCAGATAGTGATATCTACCTGAAGGCGGGCGCAAAAGCGGCACCTGCAAGCGGTGGAGAAGGAAATAATGAGGCAGCTCCTCAATAATCGATTTACGACACTTCTCAAAAATAACCAGGGTTTCACTTTAATTGAAATTTTAGTGGCCCTGGTTCTTATGGCCATCGTTCTTGGCATCAGCGTTTCCGGCCCATTCTCATCCCGCAACGATCTCGACAAAGACGTCAACTCTCTGGAGCGCGCCATTCGCTATATGTCGGATGAAGCTGCCCTGAAAAACGCTGTGGTTCGTCTGCATCTAATGCTCGACTCTGCCCCACAAGAATACGCCGTCGAATACGGTCCGAGTGATTCTTTTATTCTTCCTCCTAAAGCGGAGTTTGAAACTACGACCGAATCAAAAGAAGAAGCTGAAAAAAAGAAACAGGTGACTAAAAGTCTCAATCAAAAATTTAACAAAGTTCAGGAATTCCAGGAAAAAAACAGCGAAATGACCGGCGATATCAGAATCGTTGGGGTAGGAACTGCCCAGTCTGAAAAACTTCAAACCGAAGGAGAAGTTTCTCTTTATGCTTTCCCCACCGGAGAAAAAGATGAGGCCCTAGTGCTCATTGCCAGCGATGAGGATATAATAAGTTTAAAGATCAATCCATTCTCCATGAAAATTGAGCGCCAGGCCTACCCGCTTGAAGCGATGGCAGGATTGGATCTAGCTGGGATTCAACAAGCAAAGGCCCGTGAGATATTTGAAAAATGGCAGAAAGAAAAATAGTTTTTAAAAAGATTCTCGGCAATCAAAGTGGCTTCACTCTAATGGAAGTCATGATTGCGCTGGTTATCTTTTCCATTTTCGCTTCGGCCTTTGTCACAGGCCAAGGATACAATCTGCTCGATTCAGGTAAACTTAAAGAAGAAATGTTGATGAAGGATTATTGCGAAAATAAAATCAACGACATCATCGTCAATCCGCCTGAGCTTCGTGACTCTTTGACTCTTTCCAAAGAAACCAAAGACGTTGAGGCCAACAAAGATTACCAATACACTGTAGAATATAAAAAATTCTTTATTCCAGACATGAATAAGATCACCGGCGAAGAAGAAGCCGACCAGGAAGAATCGGCCCAGGCCCAAATGGAAAAAAGAATATTTAAAGTTTTTAAAGAGAATATGGAAAAGATGCTCTGGCAGGTTGAAGTGACTGTTAAAAATAAAACAAATGATTCATCTTTTAAATTATCAAGCTGGATTTATAACCAGAATGCGGATGTAAAAATAGATGCGCTATAAATGGAATCACATTTTGAACCATTCGGGCTTCACGTTGGTGGAAGTTCTGATTGCGATTATGTTGCTGGCCTTTATTTCGCTTCAAACTTTCCGCATGGTCGATGACAGTACCGACACCAAAGAAAATGTATTGCGAGAAGATCAGGATTTGCTGCAGTCACTGACTGCTGTAAGCCGGCTGGATATTGATATCTCCCAACTCTACTCGCCGCTTTATGCCTATTCCAAGGCCAACCCCACCAACGATCCCAATGCGATCTACCAGGACAATGCTTCTTCTAAAGGTTCATACGATGGAAAAGCAAAAAATGGCATGATCATTCCTCAGTTTAGATCTGAAGATAAATCGACTTTGGTTTTTCTCACCACTTCTAATCGCCGAAAAATTGCGGATGTAAAAGAATCTCGTTTTACCTGGGTGCGATACACGCTAAGGGCCTCAGAAAAAAACGAGGATGAAGCACTTAATGACAAAAATCCCAATGCGGCCCAAAACGATTTGGTCCGTCAAACGATCAGTACTGATATCTTCCGCAGCGATTTAAACTGGTCAGACGTTAAGGGCCAGGTACTCATGTCTCATGTCAAAAGCATTGAGTTTAGCTTCTGGGATGAACGCAACAAAAAATTTGCGGCATCACTTATGGACTTAAATGAAAACAAAAATGCCATCCGCTCGCTTAAGATGAATTTGGTTTGGGTGGATGAAAATAATAATGAACAAAAAATTGAAAAAATTTATCGCATCCTGCATCCCTATTTTAATAGCAAATTGGATGATATTAAAACGGGTGGAGCTTACGGCGGCGGCGCAGTTCCTCCCGGCATTCCTAACCCTAATGATGTCGGCGGACAAGGAGGCTCAGGTGTACACTTCTGATTCCTTCTTGAAAAAAACACTGAATAATGAAAAAGGAATTGCTCTCTTAATGGTGATGGGAGTTATTGCTATTCTTACTTTTTTATTGGCCGATTTTACTTTTGAAACCAAACTCAACAAGATTAAAATTTATAATCAGCAGGATAAAATCCAGGCGAGACTCAACGCCGAATCTGGTTTAAATTTCGCTCTGGCCAAGCTTCGCCTATATCAAGAAGGGCGAAATAAAATTGAAAAAGACGAAAATTTGAAAACGGCATTTCCAAGCTCTGACCTGGAAGCCATTATTATTCAGCCTTTTATTTTTCCCCCTCCCGTTTCCGGCAAGGCAAATATCATCCAGAAAACAGCAGTCAATGAATTTTTGACTAAAACAATATTTCGCGGTGAAGTCAGCGTCGTTTTTAATAAGGTCTCAGGATTTTTAAATCCCAATACCCTTCGTATTCTGCCAGTCAAAAATGAACAGAACCAGGCCAGTGGACTTGGGGACCTGGCCCAACAGCAACCAGAAGCAGATCAAGGACAAGGACCAGGAGCACAAAGTAGCACTACACGTCCCGGGGCCGATGGAAAAACTCCGCCTCCACCTGCTTCGATCATTATTGAAAAAAAATTAACCGAGACTCTCGAGCGCCTGATTAAAGATAAAAATGATACGGATGAAGACTTTCATCAGCGTTACGCCAATGTCGATGCTCAGTACCTGGTGAAAGAATTGCAGTTTTACGTCAATGATAGAGGGGCCTTTCAGGATGCTTCTCGCGCCGAAATTGAGGCCAAATTCAATCAGAAAAGCATCACCCCCAAATTTGCTCCCATGAGCACGATTGATGAACTTTACTTACTCCCTTCCTGGGATGATGCCCTTGTGGATTTGATCAAAGATAGAATGAGCGTCCATGACGTCAGTGTTATCGCGGTAAATGAATTGACAACCGATGACCTAAAAATTTTATTTCCGAGCATCAACAATATTCAAATCGAGGAATTTTTCAAATATCGCGACGGAGATGTTGATAAAAAAATTAAAGGGAAAAAGTTTAAAGATGGTGAAGATTTCAAAAGAGTCATTACCAGCGAACTAAACATTGTGGCCGAAAGCGAATATCAAGAAAGGATGACTTCACTTAAAAATGCCGGCCTGGTGATTGATACCTCCGGAAAATTATATAAGGTGATTTCTCGGGGAGTAATGAATAATGCCGTTTATAACATCGTGGCCTTTATTGATTTACCGATAAAACCTCAAACTAAAAAAGCTAATACCCCCGCCGGCCAGACACCGCCACAGGGAGAAGAGCCAGAAGAAGAACAAGAGCAGACAGGCACCGCTGCCAATCCTCCGCTTGAAGCTGATCCCAACAAGCAGGAGAAAGCTCAGCCGGTGGAACTGCTCAATCCGCGAGTGGTAGAAGTCAGACTTGAATAGTCGGGTAACGTTTAACATAAACATTTTCTCCTATCATAAAATTGTCTTTTTCGATAAACTAAATCCATGAACATATTGGCAATTGATATAGGATCTTACTCAGTCAAGTTTGTTGAAGTAAGGGCCGAACGAAAAAATTTGATCCTGCTTGAAAAAAATGAAATCATTTTGGATGAAGCCAAATCTCATTATCCCAATGCTAAAACTCCTCAAGAGTTGCAAAAAGAAGTTGTCGCCAACTATATTCAAAAAAAATCCAGTGAACTTAAAATTGTTTTTCAAGTCCCCAACGAGATGCTGACAACCAGATACCTGGAAATTCCAGGTACATCCAAACGAAAGACGGAACAAATTATTCCCTTTCAATTAGATGAAAATCTACCTTATTCCCTCAATCAGGCCCATTTTAGTTCAAGACTTTCCAAACACTCTGGTGGCTTTAGTGTTCTTTCAAACATTACTCAGCTTAATGTTTTCAAAGATTTTTTTGGCTACTTCGAAAATAAAGATGCTCAGCCGACAACCCTCACCTCTGAAATTTCGACGATGCAAGCCTATATTGATCACATTCGGATGAATGATACCTGCTGCATTCTGGACCTGGGCCACAAAACAACCAAGGCTTATTTTGTTCAGGACCGCCAGATCGTATCCAACCACACTTCGTTTGTGGCCGGAGCAGCGATTAATGAAGTTATTTCTAAGACCTATCAAATATCCTACGAAGATGCGGTCATTTACAAACACGAAAATGCCTTCCTGCTAACGGATGAGCAATTAGATGAAGTCTCTTCTGAGCAAAAAGAATTTGCGCTTTTAATGAAGCAGGTTTTTAGCCCGCTGATTCTCGATATCAAAAGATGGGAAATCGGTCATCGAGTAAAATTTGGAACAAGTATTGATAAAATTTATATTCTGGGAGGATCTTCACTGATCAACAGCCTGGATAATTTTTTAAATTTCCATACCGGTCTCTCTATTGCTCCACTTCCACCTTTGCTTGATTTGAAAAATGATTATGCTATTCACGAGAGAACTTTTTATCTCGCTAAAATGATGGCCATCTCTCAAAAGATACCAAGTAATTTGATTAACTTTTTGACGGGAAAATTTCAGACCGCATCAAATGCTTTTATCTCCCTGCACTCTGCCGTCTTTATTTGGGTGCGATCAACCTTTATTGCCCTTTTGTTAATTTTCGGACTGACCAGCGAGCGCTTTTTCTTTCTCTCCAAACAGGCCAAGTCCATGGATTCAAAAATAACCGGACTTCTCAAGACACCTTCACTGGATATTAACCGTAAAGATCAAAAACTTTATAAAACAAAACCAGAAAGTGTCCTCACCACTCTTAAAAAGAAAAATAAAATAGTGAAAGATGAAGTCACATCCATTCTTTCTTCCAACAGCATCAATGCCCTCCGACCCCTTGCCGTTTTAAGTAAAACGATGAACTCAAATCCCAAAGTGAACCTAGAGCAATTTTCAAGCGATGGTCTTATCGTCAATGCCATCTTTTCTTCAGAGGATCCACTTGAACTTGAGGCAATGAGCAAACACTTAAAGGGAAGCGGACTCCCTGAACTGAAAGTTAATTATGCAAGCGGTAAAAATATTTTAACCATCGAGTTTGCAGATCGAGAATAAAATGGAAAAATCCAAGAACGTCTTTATAAAAATAGATGAATTTATTTTTCAGCAGCTTGATCTTTTCAAAGCGGAAGGAAGTTTTCAAAAAATCCATGAACTCATCACCACTCTCGAGGAAGAACAGCAAAAAATATTTGCCCAAGTCCTTACCTTCTCGCTGCTTTTAATCCCTTATGTTTTCGTCGTCAGCTTATGGTGGGGAAATCATAATATGAAAAAAAACGCGGAGATTAAAAACCAAATACTGGAACAAGTTTCAATTTTAAACGCCAATCGGGATGCGCTGGCCAATGTCAGCTCCAACTATCTAGCTCCGGTCGCCATCTTGGGACAGGAAGATCTGGACAATAAAATAAGAAATATCATGTCGATTGCCAATATTGAGCAGAATAAAGTCAGTATCCTGAATTTTACCCAGGTCTCCACCACTTCAACTCTCGCCAAAGTTGAAGCCGTCTTGAGTTTTAAAAATTTCGGGACAGAGAATTTCTCCAATTTCATGCGCTCCTTGGTTGAAACTGAAAAATTTAAAGTTCTGCGCATCAACCTCGTGAAAAATAAAACCTCAAATCTGCTGGAAGGAGAAGTTTCTCTTATGCATTTAGGGAAAAATTCGGCATTCTAACCAGAGTAAAAATATGAAGCGCAAAAGAATCCAATATAACGAGCTCAGCGAAGACATCTACGGCCCCAGATACTGGAGCCGCGCTAAACTTATTGCCATTGGAATTGTCCTTTTATTTTTTGGATTTCTTTTTAATTTTTCACTGGAAGAGAAAATAAATAAATGGCTCCTGGCCACCCTCTCGGCCAATGAAGCTTGTCCCGTGATCTTTGAAAAAGTGGAAATTTCTTATTTTTTACCAAAACTCACGATCAAAAAACCTGTCATTCTTGGTTCCTGTTTTGGGCAAGTCAACAACCGGCTTCCCCTTCAAAATATCAAGATTTCAATTCACTCACCAAGTTTTTATCCTCCGGGGATAAAACTGCATGCCTCCATCGTAGAAGGCAAAACCAACATCAATCTCTACCCGGTTATCTCTCCCTTTTCCCAGTATATCGATATTGAAAATTCAAAAATAGACGCTCAAATATTTGCGGCCATGAACAGCGATAATGTTTCTCCTGTTGCCGGAAATCTTGCGATTGATGGCTTTTTAAAAATGGAATCCGGAACGCTGGTCGACGGCCAGCTCAATATTAGTTCTAATAATTTTTATCTTCCTGCTCAAAACATCAAAGGTTTTGATCTGACCTTGATTAACCTTAAAAAATTGAGCATCAAAGCTCATTTTGCCAATAAAACCACTTTGCTGGTCGACCAAGTGCAAATCGGTCAACCAGGTATGCCTTTAGAGTTAAAACTCAAAGGAAACTTGATGGTTAATGCCAACAGTTTTAGCAATTCTCAACTGCAACTTGCGGGTACTCTCCATTTATCAAATTACATTCTGGTCAATTTTTCTTTCCTAAAACTTTTCTTGCCTCAAGAAAACACCAGTGGTACCTATCAGATGAAAATAGCTGGTCCAATTGGCCATTTAGGGCCGCCACAATTTAATTAAAATGATGTCACCGCTTGAAATAGAAAATACATTACGCCTGCACTTAGACCATCTTTTGCCCCATCATAAGATCCGTGAGGTTTACGAATACGCCTTACTGCCTGGTGGAAAACTTTTTAGACCGCACCTGGTCTGGTCTATCCTATCAGATCTCGATGGCGATCTTTTTTTGCAATCTCAACAAAATAGATGGTCTCCCCACGCGCTGCTGGCCAGTGCTGTTGAGTTTCATCACAGCTATAGTCTCTTGCACGATGATTTGCCCTGTATGGACGACGACACCAGCCGAAGAGGCAAGCCCTGTACTCATCTCGTATTTGGAGAATGGCAGGCGCTATTGGCCGGAGATGGCCTTCTAAACCTCTCCTACCAGTTGATTGCAAAAAGCAAACATCCTCGGGGCCTGGAATTGATGAGATTTTTTTCCTGGGCGCTGGGTCCCAAAGGTCTAATCCATGGTCAAGTTCTCGATCTATCGCTGGAAATGACTTTGAGTTTGGAACAAACCCTGCGCACCCACGAACTAAAAACAGCGCGCCTAATTCAAGTCGCCATCCTGGGAAGTGCCATCCTCACAGGCCATAAAGATTTTTCCAGAGAAAAAAAGCTGTGGAAATTTTCTAAACTTTTAGGTGTTAATTTTCAATTAATCGATGATTTAAGCGAATTGGCAGCGCCAGTACTGAGCGAGCATGAAATTTCAGTAAACCCCTGGCTGGCAAATCCTGAAATGACCTCCACTCAACTTCAAAAACAGCTTCAGGCCTTTAGCTCTCTGGCCCAATCTTTAAAACTGCTAAATACCGATAAGATTGTCAGTGAGTATTATCAAAAAATGCTTAAAATCATCACTCCGAATCAAGCGATAATTGAAAAGCATTTAAATAAAAAAATTGATTTAGCGCCAGTTATTCTTCTGATTCAAAACTTCGGTTAAGGACAAAATTTCAATCAATTTGCTTTTTGCCATTACCAGCTTCTGAACATCAGATTCAAGAAGCACTCTTTTTGTTTGGTAGGAATGGGTGGAAGTTGAAACCAGCGGGGCCCCAGCTTTCATCCCTTGATCGAAATAATCGTGAGGAAGGTCATCTTCTTCATAATCATTAAAGCCTGCTTCGACCAGGTGTTCGCGAGGCATAAGAATCTTCATTTCTCCCCGCGCCCGCTCGATAGATAACTTGTCATCAAATAATAATTTTTTAATCAATAAAATGGCTTCTATGTCCCGGTGCTCGTAAAGTTTTTGTCCGGAGGAAGACAAAAGTGGAGCAATCTCGGTGAATTCCGATTCCCAAAAGCGAAGCACGTAAGACTTCACTCCAGTAAGTGCACAAACTTCATTTATTTTAAAAGAAGATTTGTTGGGAATTTCAATCGGTTCATTCATAGTTTCAACTGGCCGCAAGGCCCGCCCTTCATAGGTTAATCGTTATCGTCTTCATCCGGGTGGAAATCGATATCTTCATCACCTTCATCCGTGTTCGACATAAATGAGCTAAGTGCTCTGGCCGTACCTTCTTTAGGTGGAAGCGATTTATTCTCGTTGCCTTTTTCATCTAAACGGTGAGCATATCTAACCGTCACGTCTTCTTTTAGCACTTGTGATGGCTTAAAAGTAAGAACTCGTCTCGCTGAAATATCCATCGCTTCACCTGTCTGTGGATTTCTCCCGACACGCGTGGCCTTATCTCTGATTGAAAAATTTCCGAAACCAGAAATTTTTACCTTCTCTCCTTTTGAGAGAGTGTCTTTGATAACTTTGAATACCAGATCAACTAAATCCGCAGCTTCTTTTTTTGAGAATCCTGCTTCCTTGTAAACTCTTTCGACTATGTCAGCCTTCGTTAGACTCATCATCTTCCTCCATGAAAATTACGGTCGTAGCCATGCCCTTATATTAACAGGTTAACAAAGAAGGTCATTTTTATCTACACAAAAATTAAGTAATTAGCAGATGCCCGACTATCAAAGTCTGACATCTGCTAAAAATAAGATCTATTTCTTCTTAATTTTGGTTTTGAAAACCTTTTTGCTCATTTCTTTTTCAATTTTTTTCTGAAGATTTATCTTTTCCGAGTCTTTTTGCTTCATCCAGGCGGTTAAACGCTCATCGACTTCTCGTAGTTCTTCGATCAACTTTTTTTCGACCAGACTTTTTGATTTTGCCACCCGTTCAAACTCTTTCAGGGCGGCCGTATCATCCTTCACCATCAAGGCGCGTTTTTCAACTTCCTCTTTAGTCATACGATAAATGGGCATATCCGCCAGGTATTCGGCGAAAGTAAATTTTTTCTTATCTAGATATTCAACATAAGATTTACGATTGGCACTTTTGGTCGCCACTTCGTACTCTTTTTCTTTGATGAAGCGGATAATTTCATTGTTCTGTCGAACTTTCCTTTCATATTCTTCGCATAACAATTCGTAACGGCGCTTAACAACTTCCAGTCTTTTTTGGGCAAAAATTTCAATGATCTCTTCTGGAGCGTTGAAAATCCTTACTCCGCGCTCAGAAATCAGCGTGTAGTTAGGAACCAGAGTTGAAGAGACAGAAAGTTTATTAATAACTTCCTGCAGTTTAGGCTGCTGTCCTTTTTTGAAAATCAATTCAATCTTAATGTCGTTGTTAACTGAACTGTCGATAAAATCTTTGATATAATCTTCTTCGATATATTTAGTTAAGTAGCGATAAATTTTTGTTGCATCATAGCCACGCGGAAGCTCGGTAATATAAATTGATCCGTTAATTTCTTCGAAGCGCATGCTGAAAACCAGGCGTTTCTTCTCATCCACTTCAATCTTGTTGCGGTAGTTATGCACATAGCATTTTAATTTTTTAGCTGTTCCGTGTTCAACAAAATGAATAATCGAATCAATCAAATCGCGGTGGTGAAAACTTGGAATAACAGAGGAAAAGCCCGTTCCAATTCCTTCCGCTCCGTTCATCAACATCAAGGGAAGTTTCGGCAACAAACAAACTGGCTCCATGACTTTTTCATCATAGTTAGGAACCATCGCCACCTGATTCATGTCATCAAACAATAAAAAGTCTGCCACTTTTCCCAATTTACATTCAATATAACGAGAAGCGGCCGGTGCCGTTTCCATTCTCTCCCCAAAATATCCCTTTTTATCAATCAGCGGATAATTATTGGAAAAAGTATAATCCTGGGCCATGTTAACAATGGCCGATTCCACCGAAGCGGGACCGTGGGGATGCAGAGTTAGAACCAAACCAGTCGCACTTGAAACTTTCATCAATCCTTTCGATTGATTTTTCCAGAGGGTGAATAGAATACGTCTTTGTCCTGGCTTCAAACCATCCTGCAGATAAGGAATGGCCCGATCCATTAAAGTATAAATTTGATAAAGTCTGTATTCTTCTTTTACGACTTCAGTTAATGAAACTGAATCCAGAGCGTGAAGGTATCTTTCTTCCATTTATTTTTTTCCTTTTGCTTTTTTGGTGGCCTTAGCGACTGGAACTTTTTTGGTAGCTTTTTGAGCGGCTTTTTTAGCCGCGGCCGCTTTCTTTTCAGCCGTAGGTTCTTCCAGGTCACTTAAAGTTAATCCAGTTGATTCGGTATCAAGCAATAATTCTTTTCTTAAATTGGTATCTTTTCCAAAACAGATATCAAGTGTGTGTTTAGCTGATGACATATCATCAACCGTAATTTTACAAAATTCATCTCGGCTCAAAGTATGCTTAAAGGCTTCAGGAGACATCTCTCCGAGTCCCTTGTTTCTTTGGATTTCACGAATTTTGGTATTGGTTTTTTTCAATCGCTCTAACTGCTCATCGCTTTCCACAAAGAGAGTTTCTTTGTCGGTAATAACCTCAAAGAGTGGCGCTTTGGCAAACTGGATGGCCCCTTGTTCGAACATTTCCGGCCAGAAAGTAAAAAAGAAATTCACTAGCAAAGTATTGATGTGACCACCGTCAACATCAGAGTCGGCCAGGAAGACAATTTTTGAATAACGAAGATCTTTTACATCTGCAGGTTGTCCAATAGTCAGACCAATTGAGGCCATGATGTCCATGAACTCCTGGTTATTGATGACGTCGTTGATCGAGGCTTGCATAACGTTCATCGGTTTACCCTTGAGGGCAATTCCACCTTGGTATAATTTATTGCGAGCGGATCTGAGACCACCGATGGCCGAATCCCCTTCGCAAATAAACAGGGTGCAAAGATGGCGGTCTTTGCGCTCGTTGGCATCCAATAATTTTTCGACTCTTTGTTTTTTGGCCTTTCTTCCTTTCAACGAAGCGTCTTTCAGCTCCTGGAAACGATGGCGTGATTTGGCACGTTCCACCACCAATTCTAAAAATTCCTTATTTTTTCTGAGGAATTTTTCGATATTTTCGTTCATAAAATGCTCGATTCCTTTTTCAAGGTTTAAATCGCGCACTAGTTTTCTTTTGGTCTGTGATTCAAAACGAGGATTGGGCATGGTGATACCCATGATGAAATAAATCCCGGTTAAAACATCGTTGTCGATGACCGTAATTTTTTCTTTTCTCACCGTTCTTTCAATTTTTTCCTTAACTGCGTTGATGAATATTCGTTTCACCCGATCGTGGTGAAATCCACCGTCAAAAGTTGGCGTCGAATTGACGAAAGAAATGAATTTTTCTCGGTCATCTGAGCGTTTATCGGTGCAAATAGAGAGGTGAAAATCGATTTTCCCTTTAACTTTTTTGCCTTTGGCATTTTGTGCTTCATAGACAAAGGTTTCTTCCCCAAAAATTTGGGCCGTTTCCGAGTCAATTCTTTGGGCCAATTCCAGCAGACCTTTCTTGAACAGGTAGCGCTCGCCGTTAAAAGTGAATACTAATCCCGGATTATTATAGGCCAGATCGATAATTCTTTTTCGAAGTAAATCTTCATTGATAAAATTGTCTTTATAAACTTCTTTGGAAAGCACCAGGGTAACACTGACCCCAGAAGCACCTTTGAAAGGTTTTGGCTTGGTCTTATTGGTTTTAAGAGCACCGTCTAAAAATTCATAAGTCTGCTCTTTTTTCGAATTATAATGCCTAACCGTTGCGATAAAAACATCGGAAGTCAGACAAGTGGCCGCAGCTCCCAGACCGTTTTGCCCAAGTGTTCTGTAGAGAAATCCCTTCTCGTCAGTTTCTTCGTCTTTAAATTTCGATCCGGTTCTAAATTCAGTATAAACCTGGGGAACTTTATCAATAGGAAAACCAATTCCGTTATCGGAAATAGTCACCGTCTTTTTATCATCTGCTAATTTGGTATGAATTTCTGTAACATGCCCACGATAATACTCGTCGATCGAGTTATCGAGAATTTCTTCGATCGCCTTGGTTTTGGCCTGATGAAATTTAACCGTTTTAAATTCCACGCCATTAGGCTTGTAAATATACGTTTCTAAATCTTCAACATCGTTACTACCAAAAGTAAGCGTGATACGATTGCGCACATGCCAGCGTTGGTCCTTGCTTTCAATTACCGCATCTTTGGTGCTACCTTTTCTTACAACAGGTCCTACACTACTCATTATGTGTCCTTTTAAATTCCTAAATATTGGGAAATAATAACCTTAAAATTCTCTAACTTTGATGTTAGGTTAAAGATCGAACCATCTAATCGAAAAGGTACAATGCGTTACAAATTTATTTTATGGGCCCTTTTTTTGTCCTCAAATCCGCTCTGTTCTCAAGAGCAAACGCTCCAAATATTGCCCTATAAAAAAAATATTAAAGAAAATATTTTGGCCGGTCAGGTGTTCTCCGAAGCAAAAGTAAAAAGCTTTAATCAAAACCGGGAACAATCCCTCCATTTTTCGATCGCCGGCCTGCACCCAAAATCCTGCTCCTACGCCTTAAAAACCCTTTCGCTCTATGAAGAATATCAAAATTTTTTAGGTTTTGTGAAAGAGTCCCGTTACGATGAATCAAAAAAAGAAATTAATTTCGTGCTCTCCCATTTCCTGCTTCCCTACGACATGCGTTTAATCTTTATTCTGCCAAGAATTTCCACACCCGGAACTTATCCCTTTAGCTTTGATATAGGATTTTTGAAAAACCTGCGGGGAAATATTTATGTCATCGATCACCAAGGAAGATGTCTGTTCTATTCCAGCGCCGATTGGCGTGGCCCGCATACTGGAATCAACAATACTGTATTTGAACTCTTCTCTCGGTTTTTGGCCCAGCTTTCCATGGAAATATTATTTAGAATTTCCTCGAGCCTACGGCATTAAACAATTAAATGACAAACTCCCCAAAGAGGATTATAAATTTTCAATGAGAGTTTTAAGAATAAGTGCACAAGATACTTACCCCATCCGCCAACAAGTTTTGGTGCCGACTCACGAACTCAAAAAAGCAAAATTTGAAAATGACGATGATGAAGATGTTTCATTTCACCTCGGGGCCTTTAAAGATCATAAGCTCGTAAGCGTCGCTTCTTTTTTCTACGAACGAAATCCTCAATTTCCCGACCTTCATCAATACCAGCTACGAGGCATGGCCACCCTTCCTGAAAATCAAGGACAAGGTCTAAGCTCCGAACTCTTAACGACCGCCTTCCCTATCATCAAACAAAACTTCTGCACGCTCTTGTGGTGTAACGCCCGCGAATCGGCAATTGGTTACTACCAAAAAGTGGGATTTAAGAAATTAAATGAAGACGTTTTTCAAATTGAAGACATCGGTCCACACGTTTTAATGTACAAACAGATTTAGAAGCTTATTTCGGGTAACAAAAGCGTTTAAGCGCATTAAGATCCACTAGCTGGTAACTTTTTTCGACGCACGATTTTTTATCTATAAACTTTTTAAGTGGAGCACAGGGATAGCTGCTGGCCCTTTTTTCCATCGCAAAATTTCTTTCTTCCCTGCAATTGTCGTCACCATCACTGTTCACGCAGGCAAAATGGCTTCTTTCGCAATCAAAGATTAAATATTCACCGGCCTTATACTTCCAGTCGATTTGATAATCACTCTTGGGCCCTGGGGGCGCTTCGGCCACGGTCTGCCCGAAGCAGCTGGAAGAAATAAAACACAATCCAATCAAGACTAGTTTCATTCTTGGGCTTTAATTTGTCTTTTAGCGGCCACCAGAACGCTGCGGCAGTCTTTCAGGTCAAATTCATAAAGCATATGACTGGCGGAAATTTTAGGCAGGGTCTTGCCAAGCTTCAGTTCATCTTCCAAAGAACGAATGCGATTATTCAGGTTATTTCTGACAGTTCTCATCTGCTTTGGAGTTTTGTCTTTAAAGCTGGCAATCAGATCGTTGAGCCGTGTTTGGGTGTCTAGATTATTATTGTTCATAAAAAGTCCTCATGAGCTAAATTCATTAATGTGAAGAAAGGTAAAAAAAGTATCTACCGCCAAGCTTATACCCTTCAACGCTCAGGGTGAAAATCAAAAAGAAGAGCGCCAAAGATAAAAACTTAAGATGGATTTTATCCCATTTAAAATGAATCAATACCGCCGTCAGGATTCCGGTCACTAAGCCTGCACCATGAGCAGTATTGGCGATCGGGCCCAAGGCGCCGGTCAGACACAGAAAAAACCAGCCAATCATCATGGCGATATCGAATTTCGGCAAAGAATATTCAAAACTCATATTTATTTTTTTATGAACCCAAATAAAACCCAGCATGGCGTAAAGGACACCTGACATCCCTCCGAATTGGGGGCCACTGACAAAGTATTGAAGCAAATTGGAAACAATTCCGCTGACCACTATAAATTTTATTAAAAAGTATTTTCCGAAAATATTTTCGATCAAATAGCCCAGGTCTTTAAACCACAACATATTAAATACAATATGCAAAAAACTCAGGTGCAAAAAGATGGGAGTCAACAATCGCCAGATTTGTCCTCTGCCCACTTCATACAGGAAGCTGGATTCTACGTTGGCAATAAAGAGGTTGCGGTAGAGAGCATCGCCCAAATTGGAATAGCTTGCCAAATAAATGACTACGCAAACAATCAGCAAAGTAAAAGTGGTTTCACCCCGTGGGATCGATTTGATCTTTATCCACTCCTGATCAATTTCGATTGGTTTTTGAAAACCCAATTTAACCCGGTAAAAGTCGCGCGCCTCATCCAATCGCTCATCACTTTCCATGGTGATGGCGTAGATCTCCTGCTCGCGATCGAAGAGCTGCTGGGCAATGATCCCCCGGGCCTTCAATCCTACGATAATTTCTTCAACCATTTTCTGATCTCTCAACTCGCCAACGATGAACATTTTTTTCTACTGTGTTATTTTATCTTTTTTTAGGGCGCTAAAAGCGGCCAGTAGTTCATTATAACGATCATTGTTCAAACAGCCACGTTCAACTTTAAGAATCTTTCCTTTTTTATAAGAATGTTTAAAAAGCCCCATTTTGCATTGAGCGCTTTTTTCATCGGCTAAAATCTGACTGATTTTTTTTAGGGCACCTGATTGGGTAATGACTTCGGTGGGACTTAACTTTTCACCATTGACCGATAACTCGCCCTCTTGAATCAAGACCACCTCTTTATGCACCATCATCCCGCGGTGATTAAAGGCCTCAAGCACAATCAGCGCCTCGGAAGTGCCTCGCGCCTGCAAACTAAAGCAATAAAGAAAAAGGCCAAGTAAATATTTATTCACAGTAGAGTACTCCCCTGTCTTTGGGACACTTGAGCAGTTGGCGAGTAGCGGGATGGGCCAATAAGTTTTTTTCGATTCTTTTGACCGCACTGGGATGGGGATCAAAGGAGGGATCAATGCGCTCTAATTGCAAAAGAATTTTCTTTTCATTCCCCATATTTTCTAGGTATTCCGGACAGCCCTCTTTGATGCCATACATCCGCAATTTCGTTTCCGCCGCGGTTTGGTTAGGACAGATATTGCCATAGCTCAAAGCGATTTCCAGCACTGAGTTACGGGCCTGCTGACCCGATACTTTTTTTAAATCTCGCGCGATAATTTCTGAAGAGATTTTATCGGCAAAGGCCTCTTGCATTTGATTGCGTCCCATGCGATCGCCCAAGTTTGAATTGTCACAGCCTTGAAAATGATCAAAGTATTCGCGTTCGTTGCTCACAAAATAATTGAGCCCGCGAGCTTCGGCATTCTGCGAATTGTTTTGCCCCAATTTAGTCAAGGCCGCTAATTTGGCCTTGGCCTCTTGGCGCAGCCCCTCAATGTCGCTGACTTCGGCGCCCACCGAACGGGAGTCTTGCAGGCAGCTCATGGTTTTGGAAAAGGGATGGTCAGCATAAAGCATCGGGCCTTGAATTTTATTTTTAGGATTGAGTTCAACCGGCGTTTCCCCCCGGGTGTTGCGAAAGTTGCCGCTCACCGGAGTTTTGATAATCTCGATTTCAAAAGGGGCCTCTTCTAAAATTTCCGGTCCTTTATTTTTATAAAAATTGCCGGAAAGATTACAGGAATCAAAACTATGTGCCATTTCGTGGGCAATCGTTTCTTTGAGCGCGATGCTTGGATAATTCAGGTATTGAGGACAAATCGTAAAAGAGTGGTTACTGGCATTGTAAAAAGCATTTGGGTATTTGCAATGCTCCCTCACTTCGCTCGTCAGCCGGGGAGGATTAAACTTTATGGTCTTTACTCTTTCGATGATGCGCTCAATTTCTTTTTGATTCTTTTCGGTTTTTTTCTCATGGAGATAAGTGATCATATCTTTTTGGGTTTCTTCAAAAAGAGCATAGGCCTCTTGGGATTTTTTGCCTAATTGTTCACGGTTATAGGCCAGTGCTTTGGCACCACCGGCCGCGCTGGCATCAGTGAGTAGCGACCAATCGTAAAAAGGATCTTTGGGAGAAAATGGAGGAAACAATTCTTTTTCAAAGCTGGCCACTTCTTCTAAAAAGAGCGGATTGGACTTTAAGTATTCAATTTCCACCAGCTTTTTTTTGATATCCGGATGCAACTTATTTTTTGTTCTTTTTTCCGCCAAATTTAATACCGCCAACAACTCTTCGCGGCCCGATTTTGTCATTCCCCATGAAGCTGCTTCGTTATTTAATCCAGCTTCCATCGAGATGTTCAAAATTTCAGCGCTGATTCTTTGCAGTTTTGCACCCTGGCCGTGTTTGGCAGTTAAAGCAATCAGTGCCTTATTGGCGGCGATTATTTTTTGGAGATGCGCACTCCCCAATCGCAAGGTGAGCTCATCGCGCTTTTCGGCGATTTCCGCCGAGTATTTTTCGCGCAGACATGCGTTGATACTGTTGCGAATATTGTAGTATTGCTCATTGACAATTTTTTCCCGTTTTTCATTTTGATAGAGGATCGGTGAATCTTTATCCACCGCCGGCATTTGGCAATAATTTTTCAACAAGCAGAAAGATTCTCCACGCGAGGGATCACTTTTAGAAGAACAATCCGCCGACTTCAATTTCAACAGTTCATTTAATTCGGTTTGCAGCGACTGATAGTCTAGAACCGCGCGAGTCAGCGAAGCTTGATCCTCAGGCATTTGGGCGAAGGCCTGCGCCAGCAGCAGGGCCAAATAAATAAAAAATTGATAGGCACGCATTGTATAATTTCCCTCTCGCTCCTCACTTCTCGGCTTTGGCGGCTAAAACCTATAGAAAAGGTTGGTTTTTTCTCTCAATCAATTAAGAAATAAGTTTATTTTTGACTTAATTTGGGCTATTTTGGGGATAACCGAACTAACTTAACGAAACTACACAGAAGATTGAGGCGTCAGATGCTCAAAATTAATAAAAAAGTCGAATACGCCCTGATCGCTCTCAAATTCTTGGCGGATAAAACTCAGCCCAATTCCCATGGGGAGTACACCCTGACTTCCGCCCGCGAGATTTGTGATCAATTCAACACGCCTTTTGATACCACCGCCAAAGTCATGCAGGTGATGAACAATCATGACGTCTTGAAATCCACCAAGGGGATCAAAGGCGGTTACGCTCTCAATAAAGATCTTTCCCAAGTGACCTATATGAACCTGGTGCGAATGATTGAAGGAAAAACGATGGGCCGGGTGTGTGTTAACACCAAAGGTACCTGTGAACTTTTAGGTAAATGCAATATCACCACTCCTGTCGAGCTGCTCAATCGCAAGCTTAATGTTTTTCTTGAAAATTTAACGCTCGCCGATCTGCTTCAAGGGGCCGAGTTCAATCCTCAACATAAAAGTCCTCGTCTTGAACAAAATTCTCCGGAGAAATCTCTATGAGTACAGATATTTTAAATTCCGATTATAAATATGGTTTTTTTACTGACATTGAAACGGAAGTTTTTCCCAAAGGATTAAACGAAGACATTGTCCGGATGATTTCGGCCAAAAAAAATGAACCACAATGGCTGCTTGATTATCGCCTCAAAGCTTACCGTCACTGGAGAGGCCTCGAGCATCCAAAATGGGCAAAATTAAACATTCCGGAGATTGACTACGAAGATCTGTATTACTATTCAGCACCAAAAAAGAAAGATGTTCCGCTGGGAAGCCTGGAAGAAATTGATCCTGAGCTCCTGGCCACTTTTGCCAAGCTGGGCATTCCACTCAATGAACAAAAAAGAATTTCCGGTGTGGCAGTCGATGTCGTTTTTGATTCGGTCTCGGTGGCCACCACTCATAAAGTTGAACTCGATAAAGTCGGTGTTATTTTTTGCTCTATTTCCGAAGCGATTAAAGAACATCCTGAACTGGTCAAAAAATATTTTGGTACAGTCGTTCCCTATTCCGATAATTTTTATGCCGCTCTAAACGCCGCAGTTTTCTCCGATGGCTCATTTGCCTATATTCCCAAAGGAGTTAAATGCCCGCTGGATCTTTCCACTTATTTTAGAATCAACGCTAAAGAAACTGGACAGTTTGAACGGACCTTAATCATCGCCGAAGAAGGCTCGTCGGTTAATTATCTGGAAGGCTGCACGGCCCCCCAGCGCGATGAAAATCAATTACACGCGGCGATCGTCGAACTGATCGCTCTGGATAACGCTGAAATAAAATACTCCACCGTTCAAAACTGGTACGCCGGTGATAAATTAGGTGTGGGCGGAATTTATAATTTCGTTACCAAACGCGGAAATTGTCTCGGCAAAAATTCAAAAATTTCATGGACCCAAGTTGAGGCCGGATCGGCCATCACTTGGAAATATCCATCTTGCAATTTGATTGGAGATAACTCGGAAGGGGCCTTTTACTCCGTGGCGCTGACGAATAATTTTATGCAGGCCGATACTGGAACCAAAATGATCCATATCGGAAAAAATACCAAATCGACCATTATCTCCAAAGGTATTTCGGCCGAGTCTTCTGAAAACAACTATCGCGGCTTAGTTAAAATCATGCCAAGCGCGAGCGGCGCCCGCAATTATTCTCAATGTGATTCAATGCTGATTGGCGATAAGGCACAGGCCAATACCTTCCCTTATATCGACGTTAAAAATAATAGCGCCGTGGTTGAACACGAGGCCTCAACTTCCAAAATCAGCGAAGAGCAGCTTTTCTATCTAAAGTCTCGCGGACTCTCAGAAGAAAAATGTATATCCATGATCGTGAATGGATTTTGTAAAGACGTCTTCAAAGAGCTTCCGCTGGAATTTTCAGTCGAGGCCGTAAAATTAATTGAAATGAAATTAGAAAACAGTATCGGATAATCATTTATAGGAATTACCATGTTAGAAGTTAAAAATCTCCATGCAAGCATCGAAGCCAACGGCGAGACCAAAGAAATCTTAAAAGGCATTAACCTCAGCGTAAAAGCGGGTGAAGTCCATGCCATCATGGGACCCAATGGCTCGGGAAAAAGTACCCTTTCTAAAGTGATCGCAGGACACCCTGCTTTTGAAGTCACGGAAGGAAGCATTACTTTTAAAATCAACGCCAAAGACCGCAACCTCTTAGAGCTAGAAGCTGATGAGCGCGCCAAAAGCGGAATCTTTTTGGGATTTCAATACCCGGTGGAAATTCCAGGAGTGACTAATTTTAATTTTCTTCACGAAGCCTTCAATGAAACTTGTAAGCACAACGGTGCCCCGGAAATGGAAGCCGCAGAGTTCAGAAAATTTCTGGCCCCCAAACTTGAGCTTTTAGAGATGAAAGAAAGTTTTCTTGATCGTCCGGTTAATACTGGATTTTCAGGCGGTGAAAAAAAGAAAAACGAAATTCTTCAAATGGCCGTGCTCAATCCACGCCTGGCCTTGTTGGACGAAACAGATTCAGGCCTTGATATCGATGCCCTGAAAATTGTTGCCAAAGGCGTGAACGCACTTAAAAGCAAATACAATGCAACCGTGTTAGTCACTCACTACCAGCGACTGCTGGATTATATTGTTCCTGATTTTGTCCATGTTTTATACCAGGGAGAAATCATCAGATCCGGTGGGAAAGAGCTGGCGCTGGAACTGGAAGAAAAAGGCTACGACTGGTTGATTAAAGAACATACTGAGAAACTAAAAAAGAGTTAATATGGAAAACATACTAAAAACCGAATTGGTTAAAAATTCTCAGGCGCTCTTAAACAAGGCGACTGACTTAAGCCCGAGCTATCAGACCGCAATGAAAAATGCGCTGCTTGCCTTTGAGCAAACAGGTATCCCCAGCAGAAAAAATGAAGACTGGCGCTACACTAATATCGCTAAAAATCTTGCTCCTCGTTTTTACGAACAAAAAGAAAGTATCATTCATGATATTCCTGAAATCGTATTGGATAAACGAGGGATGATCGTTTTCAATAACGGGATCTTTAATAAGTTCCAGTCGGTGTTGCCCCAGGGGCTGGAGTTGGATGCGCTGGCGATCGTCGATCATTTCTTCGATAGCTTTGATTCACTCAATTTTGGAGTGGCGATCACTCCCCTGGCCTTGAAACTTAAGAAAAATACAGTTATCGATTTTCCCATTACTATTGTTCATTTAGTTGACGAGGTGGGGGTCAATAAAATCATTTCCCCCAGACTGACGGTGACGGTTGAAGAAAATGCCAAGGCCAGTTTCCTGGAAATCTTTACCAGCACAGCAAAAGAAAAATTGCAGTATACAACCAATGCAGTGACTAGTTTTATTTTAAAAAATAATGCCCAGATTGAGCACGTTAAAATACAAACAGAGGCCAACAGCGCCATTCACATTGGTCTGACCGAAGCCCAAGTCTATCGCGACTCTCATTTCAATTCAGTGACGCTCGACTTTGGTCTGCTTACCGCCCGCCACAACCTCAGCGTAAACTTGCTGGAGTCCGGCGCCCAGGCAGCAGTGCATGGACTTTTTGCGCTCAATAAAGCAGAGCACACCGATATTTTTTCAACCATCATTCACCACGCTGCCCACACCACCAGTGATCAGTTGTTTAAAGGTATTCTGAGCGGTGAATCTCATGGTATTTTCACCGGTAAAATCGTTGTCAAAAAAGACGCTCAACAATCGACTTCCTCCCAGTTAAATAAAAACTTACTGCTTTCCAAAAAGGCCCATATCGACACCCAACCTCAACTATTGGTTCATGCCGACGATGTAAAATGCTCACATGGCGCGACGGTTGGCCAGCTCTCGCAAGAGGAAGAATTTTATCTGGAATCTCGAGGCATCGAAAAAGAACGCGCCAAACGAATGCTCTGTCATGGATTTGCGACCGATGTTATTTTTAAGATTGAAAATTCCGCGATCAAACATTTTGCAGAAGGAATATTGATCTTAAATTTTGAAAATACAGTATTAATGGAATAGGATTTTATGAATTTAGATCAAAAAATAAATACGATTAGAAAAGATTTCCCTCAACTGGGAATCGAAGTCAACGGACACCCGCTGGTCTATTTTGACAATGCCGCCACGACTCTCAAACCCAAAGTGATGATTGATGCCATTACAGAATACTACTCCTTTGAAGTGGCCAACGTTCACCGCGGGATCCACACTCTCTCGGAAGTAGGCACCCGTCATTTCGAAGAAACCCGCCACGCCGTTCAGAAATTGATTAACGCTCGCGAGGCTTACGAAGTCATCTACACCAAAGGAACAACTGAATCTCTCAATTTATTGGCGCGCTCGTTTGGAAAACAATTTCTAGAGGCCGGTGATGAAATTGTGCTTTCCTTGATGGAGCATCACTCCAACATCGTTCCCTGGCAGATGATTGCCGAAGAAACAGGCGCAAAAATAGTTGTCACCCCGATTGATGATCGCGGAGATATCGATCTCGACGCCTATAAAAAACTACTCAATCCAAAAACAAAAATAGTCTCTATCGCCCACGTTTCCAATACGCTGGGAACAGTAAACCCGATCAAACAAATGATTAAAGAGGCGCATGCCGTGGGGGCAAAATTTTGTGTTGATGCCGCTCAATCAATTGCTCATATGACAATCGATGTGCAAGATCTCGATTGCGACTTCCTGGTTTTTTCGGCCCATAAAATGCTGGGACCAAATGCCCTTGGTTTTCTCTATGGAAAAGAAGAACTCTTAAATGTGATGGCGCCTTATCAAGGTGGCGGAGCAATGATTTCGGAAGTGACATTTGATAAAACGACTTACAATATTTTGCCTAATAAATTTGAGGCCGGAACTCCGGCCATTGCGGAAATCATCGCTTTTAAAAAGGCCATTGATTATATTCAGGAGATTGGTCTTCCCGAGATTGCAAAACGGGAACATGATCTTTTAGCCTATGCCACTAGCGAACTTAAAAAAATTCCCGGTATCAGAATTATTGGTGAGGCTCAAGTAAAATCGGGAGTTCTCTCTTTTGTTTTAGAAGGCGCTCACCCTCAGGACTTAGGGACCATTTTGGATAAAGAAGGTGTGGCAATTAGAACTGGTCATCACTGCACTCAACCACTTCTGAAAAGATTTGCTTGTAGCGCGGCGGCCAGAGCTTCATTTTCTTTTTATAATACAAAAGAAGAAATAGATATTTTCATAAAGGCGCTTAAAAAAGCGCGTGATTTTTTAATTTAAGAGGAAGTTATGGGAACTGCAAATACAGAGTTTGAACTAGATTTCGATATCCAGCCAACACCAAACCCCAATGCGCTCAAATTTATTTTGAATGTGCCAGTTAAAAACGTCGGCAATTCGACCTATCGCTCTCCGGGGGAATGTGGAGAAAATCACCTGGCGCTCGAACTCTTTAAAGTGCGCGGCATAGATCAATTGCATTTTTTTGAGAACGTTATTGCGGTCACAAAATTTTCTTACGAAGACTGGGATTCGGTTGAAGTGAATGTCACGAAAGTTTTAAAAGAAGAAATGCCTTCGCACAACCCCGACTACAATGACCCTAACCCAGAGGCCGAAAGAAGAAGTAATCTCACACCGGAACTTCAGCGCATTGAGGCCATCTTAGATAAAACAATCAGACCAGGACTCCAAGGTGATGGTGGTGATATTCAAGCGCTCACCTATCAAGACAATATTTTAATGGTTAAATATCAAGGGGCGTGCGGAACTTGTCCCAGCTCTACTTCTGGGACGCTCGAAGCGATTAAGGCCATTTTACGAGACGAAGTGAATCCTGAGATCGAAGTTTATATCGCTCCTGAATTTTAGTTATTTAGGAGCTATTATTTAGTTTGACAACTCAAACAAATGATTTATAATCCTAACAGGAGGATCTATGATCATTCAAAACTGCACTCTCCTGTTAGAAATCATCACAAAAATTGAGTCCATGATAACGGATCAAAAAACTCAACAACCCCATCTAAGCGATGAAGAAATCATCGATTGCATAAAATTAAAACTTAAACACGAAAATAAGCTCTAAGCTTTTTTTTTTGAGTTCCGAATTAAACATAAAAATAACCATCACCAATTCTAACAGGGGAACAATTTTATGTTGAATAAATGGAAAAAAGTATTAGTCGCTTCAGTCGCAGTCTTCTCACTTGGGTTTGCTACTTCTTGTGGTAACAACAGTTCATCGAACATTCAAATTGCAGGAATCAAAGGACCAAACGTCACTTTGCTACAAGACAATTTATTAATTTCGATGGTGTTCGAAAACGTAGTGCTTGATGGTGGACTTCGCTACAACATTCCAAAATATAAATATTCTTATCTTGAAATTTCTCCAGACTTGCAATCAGCTGGAACACTGATGAGCATTTCAGTTTCCTTGAAAGATATCGTTGATGGTGGTCTTGATAAACTTGATCCACAAAAACTTCCAGGGGGAAGAAATCTTCCAGGTGTAGCAAGCGGAGCTCTTCCGGCCGTAGCTTTCTCGATTGAGAAATTTCACAATATGTCTTTTTACTTAGGTAAAGATGTATTTGGTATTTTCGTACCAGCAGCAGTTGGTGTTGATGGAGCAATCGCGAGTTTCAGATATTATATGAATCAAAAAGCAGCTGGAACAATTTCACTTATTGGCAATGATGATAAAGGTGAAAATGCTGGGGTCCTACTTATGATTAATTTAAGTGGCGCTACTAAGACTAAAATGATGAAAATCTACAATAAATATAATCGCTAATAGCTAATTACTGACACTTTGTGACTACTTCAGACACGCTCTGGAGTAGTCACAACCCTTCCAAAGACTGGCACTAAAATCACCGAGAGCATAATCAAAGCCGCCCCCAGCATGTTTTGAGGAGTGAGCACTTCCTTAAAAACAATATAGCCAAACATTGCAGCAAATGGCGATTCCATCAAAAAGATTAATCCTGCAATATGGACCGGAATTTTCTTCTGGGCCACCACCTGGATGGTAAAGGCGATCATGCTGGAAACAATTCCCAGAAACAGTAGTCCTCTCACCGCTTGGGAATGAAAATCTTTTAAGGGGGCCAGATCAACCGGTCCACTAAAGAGAAGAGCAATGGCGATGGAAAACAGGGCCACGAAAAAATTTTGCAGAAAATTAAATTCCACCGGCGATTCAATCTGATTTGAAATTTTGCCAATATACATAATATGAAAAGCGGCGCTGATGGCACATAATAGAGTGAGAAAATCGCCCTTATTTAAATCCTTCACTTCCAGATTGCACATCAGGGCCATCCCTAAAAGCGCCATCACGATCAACATCCAGAATGTCGGCCGATATTTCTTGCCCGTGAAGAGCATCATAAAAAGAGGAATAAAAAGCGAATATAACGTTGTAATAAATCCACTTTTGGCCACGGTGGTGCTACTGAGCCCCAAGGTTTGCAACAGTAGAGTTCCTAATAAAAAAATTGAACTGATCATTGATTTTCGTATAATATTATTTTTGCGCCAGAATGATTTTTTATAAAAAAGAAAAGGCAGACTCAGCAGTCCCGCCAACGAGAATCGAAGTGCGTTGGACCAGTAAGGATCAAACTCACTAAAAGTCCAGCGGGTGCCTATAAATCCAAAACCCCAGATGGCGGCCGAAAAAGTGAGAAGAATAATATTTAGGATCATTGATTTCCAGAATTAGTTTGAGGGAAATAATACTTCATCATCTCTTCATGGGGAGAGCCGGCCTTAGGTTTGTACTTGTATGTGAACTTGGCGCGGGCGGGAAGTGATATCAAAATGGAATCCGTTCGGCCCCCTGTTTTTAATCCAAACATCGTTCCGCGATCATGCAACAAATTGAATTCGACATAGCGCCCTCTGCGATGAAGCTGAAAATCTTCATCCTCGGCGTTATACTCTTCGTCTTTTCTTTTTTTAACGATCGGAAAATAAGATTTAATAAAATAAGTCGAAAGATCCTTCACCATATTAAAATCTAAATCAAGATTAGAAGAATTGAAGTGATCAAAAAAAATGCCTCCCACTCCCCTCATCTCTGATTCCCGGTGAGTGTTCACAAAATAACGATCACATTCCGCTTTCATTTTTTCATAAGAGCCATAAGGGGCACACGCAGCTCGCCAAGTATCATGGAAGTAATCAAAGTCTTCGGGATGGGGATAAAAAGGCGTCAGGTCAGCACCGCCGCCGAACCAGAATTTTTCTCCCGCCTGAATCATTCTAAAATTGGCGTGCACCGTTGGGACCCGAGGATTGCGGGGATGGATAATTAATGAAATTCCGGCCGCCCACATTTCACTGCCAGTTCCCCCAAGTTTTTTGGCAAATTCGGGATCGATGGCCCCAAAAACTTTAGAGGTATTCACTCCTGCATTTTCAAAGACCTCTCCTCTAAAGGCACGAGTAATTCCCCCACCTCCGGCCTCGCCGCGGTGATCGGTGCGCTCCCACGGGTCTTCAATAATCTCTATTTGTGGATCGAGCCCCTGCAAAACTTTAGTTATTTCGTCCTGTAAGGCCTGAACATGCTGATGAAATTCTGCTTTTTTTAATTCTAATTTATTAAGACTCATAATTTTCCTACTTGCTGCCCCTTTGGCGTTTCCAATAACGAGAGGGATGTGCTAAAAAAGGCCATAATTAATGCTCTAATATCGATATCATAATATGAACAAGATTGTCCTGATCCTCACCGTTTTTGTCCTTTTTTTTGGTATTCATCCCAATACTTTTGCAGCGGTGACAACTAATCTCAATCAAGCATTCCAAGAAGCGTTTAAGGATGAAGTGGTTGCCGATCCAAAATCCCACAAGCGCCAGTCCATTTATCAATACGGCTACAATGACCGTGAGCACAGCTTACTTGAAAATACTAAAAACATCGGAATCGTCTACGGACTGACCTGGTTTTTTTATCCTTTGATTCAACCCAAAATTTTCCGGGGAGATGGAGGGCTAAAAGAATACGGCCATCATTTTGGTCAAATTGTCTTTGATCAGGATGAACCATTTTGGAATGGATTTGTTCACCCTCTTACCGGCTCCCAACTTTATTTACTTTATCGCGCCAGTGGCTATGACCGCTTAGCTGCTTTTGAAATGACCTTTATTTCTTCCGCTTTATTTGAACTCACGGTTGAAATTTTCACCGAACCTGCCAGCATTCAGGATCTCTATCAAACACCAGTGCTCGGAACTGTTTTAGGTTTTGGAATTGAAAATGCTTCGATGTACTTGCTCAATTCGGGCAATACGCTCGGAAAAATAATTGGCCATGCTATAAATCCGGCAACCATCCTTCCCATTTACGAGGGGCGAACACTCATTATCCCCAAGCTCGAAGATGCAGACAAAGGGGCGATGATCCAATGGGTTGGTCGCTTCTAATGAATATAATCAAAAATCTTTTCTTTATTTTTTTACTCCACACATGGCCGTTGGCGAATGCAATGTCGCAAGAAGAAAGTTTTGAAAATAATTTTAATATCAAGGCCGGACTTAGTGCCAGTAGAGTCTTTTTTAACAGCAGTCTTATTTCGGCCGAAGAAGATTCTTCCGATACGACTGGCTTTGGGATTGGCACCAGCGCTGGCTACAAATGGAATAACTGGGAACTACTGGTTGCTTCCGATATACTCTTTGGAAAATTAGAAGATCTCACTTTCCAAGTTGATGCAAGCAAAGTCAGAGGCGATGGAAGTTTTAGAATATTTTCACTCAGTCCGATGATTCGTTATTTTACTTCTTACGCTCTTTATAATCGCTGGAATTTTTATGTGGCGGCAGGACCGACTTGGTCACTGCATACTTTTATCATCACCAATGATTTAGGCGAAAGTAATTTTAGTAGTAAAAAGCGCATCAGTTTCGAAAACCGTGGCGGCAGCCTGAACGTCGGACTAGAAGAAGTAGTGCCTTTTAAAGAGACCCATCCCGCTTTTTTTGAAATCGGTTACAGTTATATGCGTTCTAAAAGAATTTTTGTGGTGGATGCCAGTGACTTTAAAGACGTCAAAACACTCTCCAAGGGAGAATCCAAAGGCTTCTACGGCCATTACTTTGTGGCCCGCTTAGGGATTACCCTCTTCTAGATTTCAAGCAATTACCTCACTTCCACCACCACAACTTGCCAACTCTGCCCAGCCCCTCCAGAGCTCTGTCCCCAATTCCACACTAAAACCATAGGTTACTCTTCTGCAAAACTCTTCTAAAGAACTACCCTATAATTAACGAAGAGAAGTTTAGTCTGGCCTCTTCTTAGACCTTCTTTATGAAAGGATTGATATGAAGTTAATATGTACAAAGATGATCTGTTTATTGAGCTTAACCTTAGGCCCTGCGCTCTATGCGGCGGATGATGTGGGCGTGGCCAAAGTTGTCATCCTGAGGGGACAAGTAAAGGCCAAGCTTAGCAATGGCTCAATCGTTGATGTCAAGGCCGATCAATCAATTCCCGAAGGCGCACTTCTGCAAACGGCCGATAAAAGTTTTGTGAAACTAATCTTCATCGATAAATCTCAAATGAATCTTGGACCTAATTCCCAAATGATCATCAACTCTTTTCCTAAAAAAGAAGCTGGAATCATCACCCTGGTAAAAGGACAAATTCGATCACAAGTTACCAAAGACTATATGGAGATGGACGATAAAACCAAAAGCAAGCTTTACATCAAAACCAAAACAGCGGCGATGGGTATCCGTGGAACAGACTTTCAAGTTAACTTCAATCCCGAAAACCAAAATACGGCACTGATCACCTTCGAAGGTAAGGTAGCGATGGCCCATATTGATAAAGACGCGCGGGAAGATAAATTTGACCAGGGAAGACTAGAAAGAGTTGTCTCCAGCGAAAAGGCCGTTATGGTGGCGCATGGGCAAATTTCAGCGGTCAACTTAAACGTGGGCGAAAGAGCGATGACTCCCACCCTGCTCGGAACAAAACAAATCGATGCCCTCAAAGACAATGAAACGGGAATTAAGGAATCTACCGAAGCTGACAGTAAACAGTTTCGCAATCCACTTCCACCGGGAGCAGATAGTTCCACTTTTTCCAATGTCTCACCTGAAATGGCCAAAGTTTCAGACAACTCGCCAAGCAGTGATCCTAACGGCTCCTTCAACGTCAAGACGGGTGAATATAAACTTCCAGCTGGATCCATTATCGACTTGAACACGGTAAACATCATTCCCCCTCCGGCCAATGCGGTCTTTGACCCCAATACCAAAACTTACGTAGTGCCTGAGAGCTTCGGGAAAATCGACAAAAGTACCGGGGAATATAAAGCGCCTGAAGGACTCAAACTGGGAACAGACGGAAAATTTATCCTAGTTGATGCTGAAGCATACGCTAAAACTCAAGCGGTCAACAAAGAAGAAAAGCAAGACGGCGAGAAGCAAGACGGCGAGAACAAAGACGGCGAAAAGAAAGACGAGCAAAAAGACGGCGGAGGCAAAGAAGGCGATAAACAAGACGAAAAGAAAGACGGCGAGAATAAAGGGGCCCAAACCACAGAGGCACCTGCACCAGATGGAGAAAGAGCACCGGCCAGCCTCGTCCCCCAAGGACCACCACCCGTCCTTGTCATTCAGCAACCAAACTTTTACTTACCAGTCGGCTGGAAACCTCCCAATTTTCGCGATCCGGCCTCACTTCCACTGGCGATAAATCCAAGGGAAATACTTGACGATCTTGTTATGGAAAGAGACGCCGCCACTAATCTGGGAACGTCTAATCCAAGTACAAGGGTAAAATTTATTTTCAATGCACAGTAATTAATTATCAATTATAATCATTGAGAGAATCAAATTAAAAAATGATAAGCGCGCCTACTAAGGGCGCGCTTTTTTTTTCTATGGAAGGAAAAATGAAGAAACAATGTTTCTTAAAAAGTATATCGCTCGCGGCACTGATCAGTTTTAATCTGCATGCCCAATCGATAGCACTCACTGAGTTTAAACAGTATTTTAAAAATGGCCAATACACCAAGGCCATCACAGCACTTGAAAATCTGGATCCCAATGAGAATGCTCTTGGCGAAAAATCCTACTTGCTTGGTTTGAGTTATTCAAAATTGCAAGAATTCGACAAGGCCATTAATCATTTTGAAGCGGCGATCAAGGCAAAAAATCAAAATGCAGATCTCTACTATGAGTACGGCCAGGCGCTTTATGCCGCCAACGAACTAAAAGCGGCACGCAAAGCTTTTAATCAATCTGCTAATCAAAAATTTAACGTGCCTGCCTCCCTTTACTACGTGGCCCATATTTCTCAAATTTTAGAAGAATTCACCGAGGCCCGCGACAATTACGTGGCACTGATTAAAAATAAAGATACAGATCAAAAAATTAAACAGATCGCCCGTTTTCAATTGGCAGAGACCCTGCTCTTGATCATGAGAGAAAAAGTAAAAATAAAAGAAGATCTTGAAAAAGGTGTTGATAAATACATTCTCACCATGATGAAGCAGGCGGTTAACACTGACAAAGGCACTCCTCTGGCCCAAGAAATCAATTTGCGTATTCAGGAACTTCAAAAAGAATTCGAACTAGATCCCGACCTGCTTGCCAACGGAAAAAGAATTTCGCCAAAGAGATATAGCGGCTACTTCACTCAAAAAATTAAATTCGATGACAATATTTCTCTCACCAACGAAGAAAACAATGTTCAGCAATCTAAAAAAGAGTCTTATATTTTCGAGACTGAAGTCTTTGCCAAGTATGATTTTGTAGTAAAGAAAAGATTTATCATCTCTCCCGATGTCAGAATCAGTTTCGTCGAACACAGCGATCAAGACAGTGCCGAAGTTTTTCAAAACAACTCATTTGCCCTAAACGCTGATTTGAAAAATAAGTATGAGCACACCATCAATGCTCAACCGGCGACTTTCCTTTTTGATATTGAATTCAGCAAAAACTACAAAGACTGGAAACGGGAACATAAACGGACGGCCTATTCCAACTCTCTGGCCTTTGGGGTGGGAGAAATATTTAATTATTTTAGTGTTGGTGAAACCTCTTTCAAATTTAAGCGCAAAGCTTTCAGCGGTGAAAATGAGGCAATCAGTAACAATACCACCAGTATCAGCGCTGACCAAATTGTCTCTTTTAGCAATCAACATCTGTTGATCACTTTTTTTGAGGCCAGTTTTGTTGATAACTTCAATAACACCGACAGCAACACCGATAGCTATCTTTTGCGTCTGGATTATCTGATTCCTGAAATTATGCCGAAGTACACCCTGGGACTGGCAATGGCCACCACTATCACCGATACCAAAACCCAAATGGCCACCAGAGGAACAGAAGTGTCCCTCAATCCTTCGATTGATCTCTCTAAAGAAATTAATGAGAAGATGAATATTTCAGTAAATTACGATTACTCAAAAAATAAATCAAAGCAAAGCGACTACTCTTATCAAAAGAATGTCTTTAAGACTGAGTTTCGCTACAGCTTCTAGAAAGCGGAGACTGACCTATGTTATTTAGAATTTTCCAATATCTTGGAATCAGTTTTATTATTGCATTTTGTGCCGCCAGCATCTTACTTTCCACCAGTGAAAAAGATATAGCCAGAAATGACAATAAATCATTTCTCCTGACCTATGCCTCATTTTTTGAAGATCGCTTTTTTGATTTGAGAATGCGCTTCACGGTAGATCCCCACAAAAAAGATAATCGCCTGGTGTTAGCGGCTATCGACGATCACTCGCTGAATAAAATTGGAAGATGGCCGTGGACTAGAACCAAACACGCCCAAATTGTGGATAAGCTTAAAACTTTCGGTGCAAAGATCGTGGCGTTTGATGTTTTTTATTCTGAGCCCGAAATTGCCTGCAATGCGGAATCACCTGATAACGTCCTCTCTGCCAGCATCAAATCTTTCCAGGAAATTCCAGGCAATAAAATCATTCTTCCTTTTTCAGTTGAAGTAAAAACATCCGACACCATTGATGAAGAAAATTTCTACAAAGAAGCTCCTGATCAATTGTTGAATTTTATGATTGATACCAAACAATCACAGGGTGCCAATCTGCAGCCCAATTTGGTGGCAAAAAAAGTATACCCTATCTCTATCCTGGCCGATTCTGACGTTGGTATTTCCCATATTGAAGCCGAGGCCGATTCAGATGGAGTTTTCCGCCACTATCCTCTGGTCACTAATATTGATTCCATTTATTATCCCTCCTTTGCGCTACAGGCCTATCAATTTTACACTGGCGACAAGCCGGTTTTAGAAATCCCCTCTCCTGAAACGGCCATGCTCAAAACCACTAAAGGCACCACCTATTTAAATTATAACGGAGAAACCAAAGTTCGTTGGCTCGGGGGAATGGATCATTTTCCGATGGTTCCAATTTTTGATATTTTGAATGCGCCGGATTCTGATCGCCACATGCATGAAGTCTTTAAAGACAAAATCGTTTTTATCGCTTCTACCGCTTTCGGGGCGCATGACTTAAGAAATACACCAGTAGACTCTGCCCTTCCGGGAGTTGTTTTTCACATGAACATGACTCATATGTTGTTGGAAGGAAAATTCTTCGTCTCTGAATTTGAATCAACCAAGTATTCATGGATCCTACTGGTCGTGGGCTCAATTCTCATTATAGGCACGATGTTTTTCGGCAATGCCATCCTCGATTTTATGATGGTCAATATTATCATCGCCGGATTTCTCTATATCGATACCTATTATTTTATTCCTCGGGGATACAACATTCGTCTGTTCTTTTGTCTTTTTTCAGTCGTCCTTTGTTATTCCTGGTCAACCTTTCTGCATTTTTATCAGTCCAATAAAGAAAAGAAAAAAATCAAAGGAACTTTCTCCCGCTATCTGGCCCCATCGATTGTTAATGACCTCCTTAAAAATCCGGATAAAGTTCGTCTTGGTGGAGAAAAGAAAAACATCACCGTTTTCTTCTCCGATGTCCGGGACTTCACTTCCATTTCTGAAAAACTGACGCCAGAGCAACTGACTCTTTGTTTGAATAAATACATGACCATGATGACCGACACCTTGTTTGAACATAAAGGCACTCTCGATAAATATATCGGTGACGCCATGGTCGCCTACTGGGGAGCACCGGTAGAACTCGAAAATCACCCCTACTGGGCGATCAAAGGGGCCATCGCGATGATCGAGCGCCTGCCGGCGATCAATCTGGAATTTGAACGCGAGGGATACCCAACCTTCAAACATGGAATTGGATTAAATACCGGTGAATGCTCAGTTGGTAATATGGGTTCCAATCAAATTTTTTCCTATACCGCTCTTGGCGACAACATGAACCTTGGGGCACGACTGGAATCGCTTTGTAAGTTTTATGGTGTCCAGCTCAATATTTCGGAATACACCAAAAATGCTCTTCCGCCGGAACTGGCGCAAGAATTCACTTTCCGAACACTGGATAAAGTAAGAGTAAAAGGAAAAGAGAATGCCCTTACAATCTATGAAGTGCTACACCCTAGTCATCATCTCTATCAGGATAAAGAAGCGCTCGCCCGCTACGAGCAGGCCTTTGCCCTTTATCTAAAACACAATTTCACTGAGGCCTCTGCCTTGCTGAAAACATTGCATGAAGCCTATCCTGAGGATAAAAGCTTTGAGCGAATGCTGCATATCTGCTTGGATTTCCTGGAAGTTCCACCTCCGCCGGGATGGGATGGAACCTACACTCACAAATCTAAGTAATCTTAATAATCTGCTGTAAGTTTAAAAATTGATTAGGATCTCTTGAAATTTGAAGCAAGAGATCCTAATCTGGGCGGATGAAAAAAATACTCTTTATTCTACTGATTAAATTACTGACCTTCATTTCGATGAATGCCCATGCCGCAACTTTGAGTAAAAAACCGGCCCAACTGCAAAATAGCTTGGAATTTATTTTTGAAAAAGTGCTCGCTTTAAAAAAGCAAACTCTCCGCCCCGATATAGCTCTTCCCGCCTTTTATTTTGAAAGCAAAACGCCACTCAAACAATTTCAAGACGCCATCGAAAAACAATGGGGCATGAGACCGGATGTTTTCACCAATGCTTTCGCTATTAGCAACAATGAAATTTACATTTTAGATGATGCTGATTACTACGATCGCCATCAGCGTTGTATGGACGATTCTCTCGCTCATGAACTCACTCATTATATCCAGTCGAAGTATCAAGGTTATGATTTAAATGATGAAAGTCTGGAATGGGAAGCGGTCGATATCCAAAATGCTTTTCGTCAGCAATTTTGTCGCTTTTAATTTCTCCCCTCTTTTTACAAGGGAACATTGATTAAAGATTGAACCATCTTGGTATAAGAAGGTGATTTAAATTCACTAATTAATTTAGGAATGACATTTTTAGTGCTAAAAGGCACGGTCTTATCAGCACTGGATTTCATCAGTTCTTCCACAAACATTTCAGCAATAATCAGAATTTTTGAAAGGGGCGAGAGATCTTCCATATAAAACTGAACGAAGCCCTTTCCTTTTTTCATGCCATGATGCTGCTTAATGAGCACATCGGCCCCCATCGGACAGCGCTTGTAGCTCACCACCATCTCAGCGGCAAGTTTGGCGTGATTCAAGACAATATCTTTTTCTTTCTCATTTAAAAGATCATTTTCCAGCAAAGAAATTTCTGATCCCAGGCCTGGATATTTTAGATAAATGGGAGCTAAAAAAATATCGTGAAAAAAGAGCACAAAATTAATTTTTTCCACCTGGCCTTCCCCCCCCCAGGTGACGTTTTTGATCATGTGATAGGCCACGTAAGAGGTGATCATGGAATGAGTGAAAACATATCCATCTTGATTGCTCATCATAATGGCAAACAGCGATTTTACATTGTTGCTTTCGCGGGCGACATCGCCCATCACTCGGGCCGAAGCCGAGGCAATTTCCTGCATTTGTTGTTTGATTTCATCGCTGGAAAATAAATTGGCGGCAGCAAATTCATAGCCGTCACTCAAGGCCTGAACTTTTTTCTCTACCGGTGCTGCTTCCAGATTTTTAAGCGAGGCCGTTATTTTATCAATCAGCGTGAGTGAGATTTTATTAGTGATAACTAAGCGGTCTCCGCTGCTGACAAAAACCTGGGTGGCGCCCTCTTTGGCCAGTTCCGAAATAATATTATCCATCGGATCATCTTGTCTCACCAAAAACTTTTTAGCGGTTGCATGCTGATAAATATGACAAGGAGCTTTGGATAGTCCTAAAAGCGGTTCGATCGAAATGGGATAAAAGGCCCCGATATTAAGCTCGGCCATTTGCTTAGCTGTAATGCCTAAAATTTTGGCACAAGTTTTTAGCAGGGCCTGAATACCAAATTTTCCGGCGAGATGGTAAAGACTTTCATTGATCACTTCATCCTGGGCAGTGCCAGTGATGATCAAAGGGATTTTTTTGCCATGAGATTTTAAATAATTTAAAACGGCGGCGCCAGCGTCTTCTTTGTTAATCATCGAAAGAGTAACGATGATATCAAATTTTTCCGTTTTAAATATTTCCAGTGCACGCGCGACTGATGGCACCAGGATTACTTTGCTATTTAGATAAACTTCCAGATTCATCACATACAGAAGATTAATAAATTCATTATTAGAAATAACTAAAATCTTACTCATTTAAAACCAACGGATTATTCTTGATACTATATTATTCTTTAACCCCATTTTTGTCTCTAAATTTTGTTTGCAGGAAGCTGAAGTCAAAAAAAAAAAGCCCTCTTATACAAGAGGGCCTTTTTAAAAAAAATTTAGTTTGTCTTAATATTTCAACAACGAAAGCATGCCGTCGTAAATTCTTTCCGCGTTTGGCAAGATTGCTCTTTCCAGAATACGGTTAAACCCGACTGGAACGTAAGGAGAACCAACGCGTTTAACAGGAGCATCCAGGTGTTCAAAGGCCTTCTCGGTAATCAAGGCCGCCAACTCTCCACCGAATCCACCAAATACTTTATCTTCGTGCACCACTAAGCAGCGATTGGTCTTTTTAACCGAGGCCAAAATCGCCGCTTCATCCAGAGGAATAAGCGAGCGCAAATCGATAACTTCGACATCATGACCTTCAGTCGCTAATTTCTCAGCGGCCTCTAAACACATATGAGTCGTATTACCATAAGTGATAACCGTCAGGTCCGCTCCCACTCGTCTAGTGCGTGCTTTACCAAAGGGAACTTCAAAGTCCTCTGGCACCGGAGTCATTGCTTGTTTGGCGTTATAAAGAGTTTTTGGTTCTAGTAAAACAGTTGGACCTTCTGAGCGCATCGCCGTTCTAATCAGACCGGCAGCATCGTCTGCAAAAGATGGGCAAACAATACGCACGCCCGGGATAGCGGCCAGTGAACCTTCTAAGTTTTGAGAGTGATACAAGCCACCACCGATGTAGCCACCGCTGGCAAGACGAATCAGAACGTTTGGCGTGAAGGCCCCATTGGATCTCCAATAGTCGTGAGACATCTCGATATATTGCTCCATCGCCGGCCAGAAATAATCCGCAAACTCTGCACCTTCGACCACCACTCTGATGTCTTTTCTAAAACGCGAAAAACCATTCGCAGTTCCCAAAATATAATCTTCGGCAATTGGTCCGTTGAATACGCGCTCAATACCGAACTCTTGTTGCATTCCTTTTGAAACGTTAAAAATTCCACCTTTTTCTTTGTTGGCCATATCTTGGCCCCAAATAAAAGTATTCGGGTTGTGGCGGAATTCAGCTTTGAGCGTCCCGTTGATCGAATCGATAAATTTAACCGGCTCTGAATTCTCGTTGTGGGTTCCTTCCGGATATTTGCTTGAAACATAGGCCGCAGCAAAGAGAAAATCATGAATTGATTCTGGAGTTGGATTGGGAGCTTTCATCGCTTTCATGTGGGCGTCCAGCATGACTTGTTTCATCTCTTCTTCAATCGCCAGCAATTCTTTTTCGCTTAAAATTTTTCCGTCTAATAACTCTTTTCTAAAACGAGGAAGTGGATCCTGAGCTTTGGCCTCAGCGATTTCTTTTTCATCCCGATACCACTCGTGTTTATCAGAGTTAGAATGCGCCCCAATTCTCACGCAGTCAGCGTGAACAATAACTGGTTCCATATTTTCCATTGCATGTCTGCGGGCTTCGTCCATCGCCGACATCGAATCGAAAACATCCTTTCCATCACAGTGAATGATGCGAAGATTTTTAAAACCTGTAAAATTATCTGCCACTCTTTCATTGGCAGTTTGATCGCGTTTGGGAACAGAAATTCCATAACCATTGTCTTGGAAAACAAAAATGACTGGAAGTTTTTCGTTACTAGCACCATTGATCGCTTCGTAAACATAACCTTCAGAAACGGAAGACTCTCCCTGCGAAGAAATGGCCACCCCTTTGTGTTTATAGCGCTTCATTGCGCGCGCCACACCCACGGCATGCAAGGTATGGTTTCCGGTACATGATGAAACGTTGTGTATATTCCAAGCTGGTTTAGCGAAGTGATTCGACATGTGTCGCCCGCCGCTGGCGATATCAGTGGCCTTAGAAATTCCGTTAAGGATCACTTCTTCGGCCGTCAGTCCGGCAGCGATGGCGGTTAGCATATCGCGGTAGTACGGAAAAAGATGATCTTGTCCATTAGTGAAGGTCTGACCTATCGCCAATTGAATAGCGTCGTGACCAGCGTAAGGCGCGTGATACGACCAGCCGATGGCCTGTTTTAAATAATTAGGAGCTCGCTCGTCTAATAAGCGGCCAATGGTCATCAACTCATACCACTTTTTAAGTGTTGCTTTTGGCGTTGATTTTACCGAATATTTTTTTTCTACTTTTTTAAGCATAATTACCCCAAGTCATTTGAAAATAAGCAAATTTAATAGAAATTGTATGGTAACAAAATTTTTTTCATCCTACAATTTGTCGTCTGAAAAAATGAATCGAAAAGTCCATTTAATGCTTAATATAAGGAGATCAGTATGCCAGTTGCAACACCCGAGCAATATAAACAAATGCTTTCTAGTGCCAAAAAAAATGGATATGCGTACCCAGCGATCAATATAACCTCCATGTCGACTGCCAATGCGGCCCTTAAGGCCTTTGCCGACAAAAAATCAGACGGAATCATTCAAGTCTCCACCGGCGGGGGGAAGTTCGCTTCTGGCCAAGCAGTCGGTGATATGGCGCTTGGTGCTATCTCGCTCGCTCAACATATACACTTAATGGCCGAGCGCTATAATGTGCTTATCGCCCTCCACACCGATCACTGCCATCCTCAATACGTGCAAAGCTTCATGCTTCCTTTGATCGCAGAAACAGAAAAAAGAAGAGCGAAGGGCCTGCCAAATCTTTTTAACTCTCACATGTTCGATGGCTCCGAGTTACCGCTTGCTGAAAATATCAAACAGTCCAAGGAACTCTTAGAGAGATGTGCCAAAAGTGAAATTATTCTCGAAGTGGAAACTGGCGTTGTGGGTGGTGAAGAAGATGGTGTGAATAACGAAAACGCACCGGCCGACAAACTCTATACCACTCCCGAAGAAATGGTAGAGATCTCTAAGGCCCTACGCCCTATTGGCCCTTTTATGTACGCGGCCACTTTTGGAAACGTTCACGGCGTCTACAAACCAGGCAACGTTCAACTGCGCCCTACTATCTTGCGCGATGGTCAGGCGGCAGTTAAAAAGGCCTTTGGTCCTGAGGCCGAACACTTCCTGGTTTTCCACGGTGGTTCTGGATCAGAGTTGCATGAAATTCATGAAACCCTCAACTACGGCGTGGTCAAAATGAATATTGATACCGATACCCAGTACGCTTACACCCGCCCAGTAGTGGATTACATGCTGAAGAATTACGACAAAGTTCTGAAGATTGACGGCGAAGTTGGATCGAAAAAGCACTATGACCCACGGGAGTGGCTAAAGGCCGCTGAGAAAACGATGACAGAAAGAATTGCCCATGCCTGTGATGATTTAAAAAGTTCCGGTAAATCTCTTTTATCGTAAATTTTCTATAACTAACTGAAAACTCGTTCTTACTTTGCCGCTCGCAAAAAATATGGCGCTATGGGCAAAGTAAGATTTGAGTGAAATCCTAAAGCATGTCACAATAAGACTGCCAATTAGGAGACATAAGCCTATGAAATTTCCCAAATTTTGCTCTTTTGCTCTAGTATTAATGACCATCAATTCGGCCCTCGCGGCAGAGAGACGCCTGGTGATGATGGGCGGTGGTGGCGAACCAAAAAATATCAACTCCACCATCTTTGATCAGAGTCTTAATACACTCGATAGTTACTTAGAAAAAAACAAATGGGGACAAGTTGTTCTCAGTTTTAACGGAGGCCACTCCCAAACTGAAGCGATTATGAGTATGAAATTTGCCGATGCCGCCACTAAGACTAACTTCACGCCAAATAATTACAACGCCATTATAAAAAACTACGAAGAGCAAATCAAAAAGGGTGAGCTTAAATCGGGTGATCAACTACTCTTGATGATCAACACTCATGGCGCCAAAAAAGGTGATGATGTTGACACTCACAAGATCGCGGTGGGCGCAGGCGCTTCACAAACCAATCTCAACGATCTGGGCGGAACGACTCTGGTAAGTATGGATGCCATGAAAAACCTCGCGGCACTTGCTAAAGAAAAGGGCATCAAACTCGCCATTGTGGATTTTAGCTGTCACTCCGGCAATAGCTTAGCGCTGGCCAACGAGAATACCTGTGTTATCTCTTCCTCTGGTAAAAATCATTTTGGCTACAATACTTTTTCCGACAATTTTATTGGAAAAATGAAGGCCGGAAAATCGCTGGAAGATGTTTTTCTGGACACCAGAAAAAGTACTACCGACAACTCCTACCCGATGATCTCGAGTCCTGAAGGAGAAACGATCAATCAGGAAATTTATCCCAACATCACTCCTTATCTTTATTATTATGAAGAAGATCCTCGGATCGACAAAATGACCAGCTATCTGCTGGAAGCTTCCAGTAATGCCGGTCTGTGTGCGCGCCAGAATCAGTACGAACAATTAGAAAAACAACTAGAATCTCTCAAGGCCGCTTCTGCTCTTAATATGAACAAGAGCATCCCAGAGATTGCAAAAATAAAAAAGCTGATCGCGGCCTACAAAGAAAAACAAGACAACTATATCAATCTGGTTCGCTCATGGGGATTGACTGAACTCAATCAAAAAGAAAACTTTAGTGCCACCGCTAAAGTCGGGAAAAAAAGTTACACCATGCCAGGGAGTTTCAGCTGGAAAGAACTGGTTGAAACTGATTACGATACCATTATCAGAAACGTCTCTTACGCCAAACGTACCGCTAAAGATCCCGCGAGTCAGGCCCAGTTCCAGGCATCAATTGACATGCACACCAAAGCGAAAGTTAAACAGATGGAAATTATCGCGAAATACCCCAATCTAAAAGATTACAAAGAAAAATTCAAAGAACAGCTTGTGGAAATGAAGGGAACGTACGCGATCGCCAATCAAATAGCGATGGAGGAACGAAAACTATACCACACGATGTATAGCAATCTACGTAACGAAAAAAATCAGAAAAATGCTTGTAAGGATTTTGTGCTTTAATAGGAAATGCTTCGGATGAGAAAAATGAAATCGACTCTCTTGCTACTCGCTCTTATATGTTCGGCCAATGCTTTCTCGTGTGGTGATTATCTGGTCAGTGCTCAAGTGGTCATGAAAGACGGGGCCTCATCGCTAGTGATTAATCCTGATACGAAATCAGAAATTAATTTAAAAGTAGAATTTAAAGAGTCCGCTAAGCTCTCCCCCTACATCGGACGCTTCATTGAAACGCTGGTTAGAATGGAAGAAGCAATGGATGCCACCAGAGGCGAAGTAATCAGCTTGGGTTCGATTAAGGTTTTAGTTCCAGATCCTCTGGCCAATAGTAAGGGGACGAGTATGAAGCTGGTTAATAAGATGGAATGTAAGAAGAATTAGGTTTTGAGTTTTTTTTCAAATGGCTTCCCTCAGCCGCGAGATTTTTTTTTGATATGAAGAACTTTCTCCACAATCGCCACCGTCTCACCTGATTCATTGCAAATAGTAACAGTTAACAACGGCTCGATTTTATCATTGCTCGCCAGCTCTTTTTTATAAGACTCAATTTGTTCGGGCGTTAATTCAAAAACGGCAGTGACTTTTCCCATGCCTGGTTTTTTAAAACGAATCGAAGCCGACTTGTCCCAGACAATATAGTCGCGTCCTAAAATCTGCATCAGCATCAACATATAGAAGGGATCGGTCATCGAATAAAGGGATCCGCCGTAATGAGTGTTGACGTAATTTTTATTCCAGAATTTGAGTTTCATTGAGACGATAATTTTATGGTAATCCTTCGCCATAAAATCCACACGAATCCCGGCCCCCAAAAAAGGAGGCCAGAAGTTCATGAGTTTTAATAAGTACTTTTTGTTAACCACAATGCTCTTTTAATTACGCCAGAATTTTTGAAACAATTTCAAAAACGTTTTTAGAGAGGCCATCAGTCGCCATGACTCTCTCCAGCTCTGGCTTCATCAAGGCCTGCAAGTTTTTAGGCGTGCGTTTGTAATCCTTGAATCCCGAAGCAAGACGAGAAGCAATTTGAGGATTTAATTTATCAAGCTCCAGCAGACGATCAGCAATCAGTTTATAACCTCTACCTGTTGGATGGTTGAACTGGACTTTATTAGTGGCCACAAATTGTCCCAGCAACGAACGAACCAGGTTAGGAATAGTGCGGTCATAGACACTGTCTTTTTCGAGCTTCAGGATTGTCTCGTAAGTTGAGTCATCACTGGCCGCTGCCTGAACCCCAAGCCATTTTTGCATAACCAGCGTTTCAGATTTCCATTTAGTATAAAATGCATGGAGCGCTTCGCTCTTATCACTTGAATGGGCATTAACCATAACACTCAACGCACCCAATTCATCTGTCATATTGGTGGCATTTTTAAAATGAGTATTGGCCAGGGCCTTGTACTGATCGCCATCGACCAGTGCTAAAAGATCCAGACATTTATTTTTTAAATCTCTTTGTCCCATTGATTTCGGATCGAGTTTGTAGACATTGCCTTGGTCAACCGACTTATAAAGTTTGAAGAGCACTTCGTGGTGAGCTTGTGCCAGCGTTTTTTTAACAAAGTTTCTCACCAGTTCAGTTTCAGGATAATAAATCTCAGTTTGCTCCTGGTGCAGAATGCCTTCTGAAGGAATGCTCATCGAAAGCGCTTTGAAAGCTTCATCGATTGACGTATCGGCCAGAATTTTACCAAAAGACTGGATGTATTTAGCATCGAGTTCCAGCGGTTTTTGGGCCTTGGCCTTTTCAAGCAGATCCAGCATCAATTTGAGGGCAACAACTTGCGAAGCTTCAAAACGATTAAAAGCATCTGAGTCGTGGGCCATTAAAAAGAGCTGATCATCAAAACTGTGATCAGTGCTCAATTTTACCGGTGCTGAAAAATCGCGGTTGATAGAAGCGACTGGTAAAACGTTGATATTCTCGAAAACAAATTCCTGAGAAGCAGATTTTAATTCTAAAACTTTGCTCACCAAATCTTTTCCATCCGGCCCAATCAATCCGACTCTCACTGGCAAGTGGTAAGGCTTGGCGTCTTTAGGCGCATTGGCGGGAAGAGTTTGCTTAAGGGTCAGGGTAAAACGCTTTTTGTCCGCATCGTATTTTGAAGTGGCATTTAAGAGCGGCGTTCCGTTTTGGTTGTACCAGTTTTTAAATTGACTAAAATCGAAATTATTATTGGCGACACTCATGGCGTGAATAAAATCTTCAGTCCGCACTGCCTGGCCATCAAAGAGTTCAAAGTATTTATCCATCCCCTTTCTAAATCCATCAACTCCTAAAAGTGTTTGGATCATGCGGATAACTTCTGCTCCTTTTTCATAAATAGTCGATGTATAGAAATTGTTAATTTCCATATAGGTTTCCGGTTTAATCGGATGGCTGGTTGGCCCCGCGTCTTCAGCGAACTGGGCAGCACGCAGACCTTGCACTGATTGAATGCGCTCTACATTTCTAGAATTCATATCAGCTGAAAACTCTTGGTCGCGAAAGACAGTTAAGCCTTCTTTCAGGGTTAATTGAAACCAGTCGCGGCAAGTGATTCTGTTTCCGGTCCAGTTGTGGAAGTACTCATGGCCAATGACTGATTCAATGCCGTAAAAGTTAGCGTCGGTCGCACTTTTTTGGTCAGCTAAAACATAAGCGGAGTTAAAGATGTTCAGACCTTTATTTTCCATTGCGCCCATATTGAAAGCGTCTACCGCCACGATCATATAAATGTCGAGGTCGTATTCCAGCCCAAAGCGATCTTCGTCCCATTTCATTGATTTTTTCAGCGACTCCATCGCAAATCCGCATTTATCTTCATTGCCTTTGTCGCAATAAATTTCCAGTGCGACACTGCGGCCAGAAGTTGTCTTATAAGTATCTTTAATAAACCCCAGATCACCGGCGACCAGCGCGTAGAGATAAGATGGTTTTTTGAAAGGATCTTCCCAAGTGACAAAATGTTTTCCGTCTGGCAGATCGCCTTTCGCTATCGGGTTCCCGTTGCTCAAAAGAATAGGATAGAGTTTTTTATCGGCAATGATCTTAGTGGTGAATTTCGCCATGTTGTCCGGACGATCTACATAATAAGTAATTCTTCTAAATCCTTCCGGCTCGTTTTGGGTGCAGAAAATCGTTCCCGATTTATAAAGTCCATCGAGGGTCTTATTGGCCTCGGGATTAATGACGTTCTCAATTTCCAGCGTAAATTCGGCAGGAACATCGTTGATACTAAGCAGATCGCCTGCCAGCACATAGTCTTTGTCTGTTAATTTTTTTCCATTGATGGCAATTGATTTAAGGGTCAGTTCTTCACCGTTTAAAACCAAAGGTCCCATCTCAGCGGCCGCATCTTTTTTGATCAGCATTTTTGACTGCACTAACGTTTGGGTATTATCCAGCTGCACCACCAGGTCAATGCTCACTACCGCGTAATTGGGTTTTTTATAATCGCTTAATTTGATAATTTTTGGGGTATCTGTTTTCATCTTTCTTCTCCTAATCTATTCTACCTATTAGTATTCTAATTCGACTCGATAACCAGTATGGCTTCTTATATTGATAACTCCAGTATTAAATATCAGGTACTGCCCCTTGATACCTAAGAGCTTTCCTCCCACTACTTCATTTTTCTCAAAGCTTAGTGAACTGACTTTCTCGGGATAACTAAGCACCGGATAGTCGATCAAAGTCACAGGCGCACTCTCCAGAATTTCCACTTGCCCCGCTCCAAAATGACTCTCCATCGAATCGAGGCTATCGCCAAATAATTCAAAGAGCTCGTCGCGCTTAGCTTCCAGATCAATCTCCTCGATATGGCCCCGAAGCATTTTGCGCCAGTCAGTTTTGTCGCTAATTTCCGAAGCGATCAGTTTTTCAAACTGGCCAGATTGAAAGCGAGAGCCCACCTTTAAAATCGGAAGAGCTGCTACCGCCCCTTGATCGATCCAACGAGTGGGAACTTGAGTGGAGCGCGTGATCCCAACTTTGAGGCCCGAAGAATTGGCGAGGTAGACATAATGCGGGATCATGCAATGGCGCAAACCCCATTCTGGATCCCGGCAAGTGCCATGGGAATAATGGCATAACTCCGGTTTTAAAATGCACAAGTCGGCCTCAGGCAGCTTCTGAGAGCAAGGGAAACAGTGTCCACTACCGTAGGCCTTTTTAATGGGTCGGGCGCAGTGGGTGCAGTTGATTTCATTTTTAAAGACCAGTCGCAGCTCATGGCCGAGCAATGGATTGAGATCAAGTAATTGGTCTTCCGGGCCGATTTTGTAGTGGGCCACTCCTGCTAGTAGCGAGGTGGTCATTTTATCCAGATTAAAGCTTTTCATGGGACTCGATTCTAGTCTTTCTGTGGGCCTTAGTCAGAAAAAATTAAGGACAGATTAAAGTCCTTTGGGCTAAGTGCCGATAATTAGACTATGAGTGAAAAGAAGGATCCCAATAAAAAACATTATTTCCAGCCGGTCACCGCGGAAGAATTTGCAGAAAGCATGTTGATGCAATGTAACCTGGAAGACGCCCTACCACTCACCATTTGGGAGAAGGGAGAAACTGAGGATCAGGCCGAGCTCTACATTGCCAGCGAGTACTTCCCTCACCCTAAAATTATTAAAATGACGCCCACTGGAAAACTGGTCACTAAAATCACCGGTTCGCTCAAGGCCGGCAAACAAGTCTTAATCAAAATTCCGATCGAAGATAAAATTAACTACTTTACCGGTGGTCGCTTTAAATTTCATCCCGAAGATTTGAGCTATTCTCTTGAGATTCAGCAGGACATTTTTAAAAGCCAGCAACGCGGCACCTTCCGCCTCAATGCCAGCGATGTGATTCCTATTCAGTTTAAAATTGATGAGCAGGTCTTTGAAGCGCTGGATATTTCGATTGGAGGCACCAGCTTTATCGTAGAGGAAGCCGATAAGGATCGTTTTCCCAAGGGCCAGATTTTTAAAGATTGCACCCTTCGTTTTGATCGCAAGAATTACTACATCCCCCTGGCGCAAGTAGCGGTCTTAATTCCCATGACCGAAGGCGATTCATTAAGCGGTAAATATAAAGTTGGGATCTCTTTTAAAGGTCTTGCCCGCAAAACGGAAGACGAGCTCTACATCAAAATCTCAACCGAGGCCCGTGGTGAAGAAATGAAAAAGAAGTTCGACATCATCCTCGCTAAAAAGCCCGATCCCACCTAATTCTATTTAATCATCCAACATTTTTGATGCCTTAAGCTCTGGATAGAATTTTCACACTTGGCCTATTTGATTGACGATAAACTGCTTTGAGAGTAGCTTTTCCCCCTATATGAAAACAGTAAACAGCGAATCTACGACAGAATCCAATAGAGAATCCACAAGAGATAACAGAAGAGATAAAAAGATGGCCAAGACTCCTTTTAGCGACAGTAAAATCATAGAACGTGCGAATTTATTGCGCGATAACGATCTCTACTTTTTTTTTAGGGCCATAGAAGAAACTAAGGGCTCAACTGTTACCGTCAAAGGTAAAAAACAAATCATGATTGGTTCCAATAATTACCTCGGACTGACTCACCATCCAGTGGTGCAGGAAGCGGCGATTAAGGCCATTGAAAAATACGGTACAGGTTGCACCGGCTCTCGCTTTTTAAACGGAAATTTAGATATCCACGAAATGCTTGATGTAAAAATCGCGGACTACCTGGGACATGAAAGTGCGATCGTTTTCTCCACCGGAATGCAGGCCAACCTCGGAGCGCTCTCTGCCCTTTGCGGTCCCAAAGACCTGATGCTGTTTGACTCGGAAAACCATGCCTCGATTATCGATTCTTCAAGACTGTCTCTGGGGACAACTTTTAAATACAAACACAATGACATGAACTCGCTGGAAGAATTGCTGGAGTCCAACGTCAGCCGCTTTAACCGCGTGATCATCGTGGCCGATGGAGTATTCTCCATGACGGGCGACGTGATGAAATTGCCGGAAGTCGTAGCACTCGCCAAAAAATACGGGGCCTACGTCTACGTCGACGATGCTCATGGTCTGGGTGTAATGGGACCTCAAGGTCGCGGAACAATGAGCCACTTTGAACTAGCTCGCGAAGTCGATTTCAATATGGGAACTTTCTCTAAATCTTTCGCTTCTATCGGCGGAGTGATCTCAGGAACTAAAGACTCGATCGATTATATCCGTCATACTGCTCGTTCGTTTATGTTCTCGGCCTCCATGCCACCAGCGGCAGTCGCGACTGTTTCGGCCTGTATTGATGTGGTCAGCACCGATCCTGCTATTTTAGAAAATCTATGGCGCAACGTTGCCTTCATGAAAAAGGGATTTAGCGACCTGGGATTCTATACCTACGGCTCGAGCACCCCGATCATTCCTATTTTTATTGGCGATGATATGAAGGCCGTTAAGATCACCAAATTCCTTGAACACCATGGCGTCTTCTGTACTCCGGTTCTTCCACCAGCAGTGCCAAAAGGCGAAGCGCTGATCAGAACAAGTTATATGGCCTCTCATAGCCTGGAAGATCTTGGAACGGTACTGGAAGTTTTTGCAGAAGCTAAAAAAGTTTTTGAAATTCCCACCAATATTCACTAAATCTGTTCATAGTTAAACTCATATTATAAGATCTCCACTATCATTTGGAGATCTAGCTATGACCGTCACTATTCGCGAGATTGATCTTTCTCATAAAAAAGATTTAAATAAATTCATCGAACTTCCATGGTCTATTTATAAAAATGATCCTCATTGGGTTCCTCCCCTCAAAATGGCACTCAAAGATCTGCTCAATCAAAAAAAACATCCTTTCTATAAAACGGCGAGTGTCAAGGCCTGGCTTTGTGAATCCGAGGGATCGGTGCTCGGTCGAATCATGGCGATTCATAACCAGTCCTATAACCAATACCAAAATGGCCAATTAGGTTTTTTTGGATTTTATGAGGCGATCGACAATGACCAAGTCGCGACTCTCCTGCTTCAGACTGCTGCCGATTCCCTCAAGAGCGAAGGACTGACTAGCATGCAAGGGCCGATGAATCCTGGCAGCAATTACGAGTGTGGTTTATTAGTCGATCGATTCGATGATGCCCCTCAAATCATGATGACCTACAACCCGCCTTACTACATTACTCAATTTGAAAAATTCGGTTTAAACAAAGCGATGGACCTGCTCGCTTATAATGTCGATGCTCATTTCACCATGCCCCAAATAATTATGGATATTGCCCTAAGAGCGGAGAAGAAATCCAAAGTGACCTTCCGGACTCTCAACCTTAAAAAATGGACCGAAGAATTAGATGCCATGTTTGAAATTTACAACTCGGCCTGGGAAGCCAATTGGGGATTTGTCCCGATGACCAAAGATGAATTTTATCATACCGCCAAAGATTTAAAATCGATTGTTGATCCAGAGCTGGTGCACTTCGCACTGGTGGATGGAGTGATTGCAGGATTTATTTTGACCCTCCCTGATTTAAACCAGGTCTTCAAACAAATCCCCAGCGGCTCACTCTCCCCGCTTGCCATTTATAAAATTTTGACTGCTAAAAAGCGCATTAACCGTGTGCGGGTCATTACCATGGGGATAAAAAAAGAATTTAGAAAAATCGGTCTGGAAACTCTGCTTTATAAACACAACCACATCGCCATTAAAAAAAATCCACTCATTAAAAATATAGAAATGAGTTGGATTCTGGAAAATAATCTCGAGATGAACAAACCACTTATCCGGATGGGTGGTGAGGCCTACAAACGTTACCGACTTTATGAGCGAGCAATTTTATGATGAAAATACTTGTCACTGGTGCCAATGGATTTGTGGGAACACACCTCTGCCAAAAACTGCTCAACATGGGCCATACGGTCTATGGACTCGCTCGAAATCCGGCCAAAATCTTAATGCAGCATCCGCAATTTATAGTGATCAAAGGTGATTTGAATTTAGCAACGCTCAGCTGGATCGAGCTGCTGCCCGCTGATCTGAATGCCTGTATTCATACCGCCGGACTGGTTCATTCTTTTAATAGTCATGATTTTTTTCAGGTGAATGCCGAAGGAACAAGTTCCTTGCTCCATGCTCTTAAATCCAGATACAGCTCCCGTGCTGCTTTTAAATTTATCCTCATTTCCTCGCTCTCGGCGGCCGGCCCCGTTTACCGGGGAGAAAAAAAGGACGAATCCCAACCGGATTTTCCGGTCAGTGATTATGGCCGATCTAAAAAAGAGGCCGAAAAACTAATGAAAGAGCTTGCGCCTTCAGACTGGCTGACTTCCATCATTCGCCCTCCGATGGTCATCGGGCCCGGGGATGCGGCGGTGCTGGATATTTTTAAAATGGTAAAATCCAGGCTGATCATTTTGCCGGGACTAAACTCTAAAAATAAAGAGTACAGTTTTGTTTGTGTGTATGATTTGGTTGAAACCATCGTCTTGGTACTGGAGTCTAATAAAGAACTCTTTTTATACAGCGCTCACGATCAGGTCATCACTTTCCAGCAGCTGATTAATGAAATTAAAAAAAGAATGCAGATCCGAATTCTTTTTTATCTTCCCGTTCCTGTTATCCTGGTCTTTCTGCTCAGCAGAGTGCTGGCATTTATCCACAAGCTCTTTAATCATAACTTGCGTTTAACACCTGATAAAATTTATGAATTAAAGGGAGAGGCCTGGGTCTGTGACAATGCTCAAAGTAAAAGCTTGATCGCTCAGACTTATTACTACCCGCTTGCTAAAACCATCGATCTAACTTACGAAGATTATCGCAAAAGGCATTGGCTTTGATTAATTCCAGTCAAAAGTGAATTTAGGACCGATCACGCCCTGATGTTCAATCACGCCGATAGTGGCATTTCGTTCAAAAATAAATTTATAGGCAGGATGATTGCCGCTATAATTCCCCGCTCTTCTCACCCCTTCCGAGGCAAAGGCCGAAAGAAAAAATCCACCGACAACGTCGGAGAGATAATGTTTACCATCTTGCACTCTTTGCATCGAAGTCAAAACGAAGAGGCCGGCAGGTGCGATCGCCATATAAGGCCCGTAAAATTGAAATGTTTTAAACATGAGAGTGGCATAAGGAATAACATGGCCCGAAGGAAAAGAGGATTTTCCTCTGAAGCTGGTTTCTACTTTAGAGAGTCCCTCGCTGCTGGGCCTCTGATGAATATCGATTAAACTAATCGCCGCCGATTCCAGCAAGGCCAAATACATCGCCCCAAAATACTCTTGGGCAAATTGAATCATTTTTTGATCGTCGTGACTGACCCCATAAGAATACGTGGCAAAGGAGATAAGTGGAAAACTAAAGACGGGTGCCAGATCGCTGGCCCATTCCATCAACTGATGGATGCGCTTGGTGCGGGCGTGATTAGAAATTCTTTTGTCTTGATCAAATGAATACCAAAGCGCAGGAGTCGCGGCCGCGGCATAATAAAGATTATTTTTTTCCTGAAATTGTAGATACGATCCTTGAAACAAATAGCTAAAAGAAGTTTTTAGACCACTCCAATAACTTTCTTTGTTTAATTCAGCTGCGAGTGATGAGCTGCTGTTTACAAACTGAACAAGCATCAAAAACAACAACAACCATTTCTTCATCCTAGTGCTCATCCTAATGATCTTCCTTGGGACCCGTTACGGTTTGAAAAACATAATCCCAAAGCGGAGAACTCACGCCGTACTTACTTTGCTCGCCGGCATAGTGATGCTGGAGATGGTATTTTCTTAAATAGCGCCCCAGGGTGGAAGTCATGGCAAAGTGATGAGTCGCATAGTGAATATAATCGTAGCAAAGATAGCCGATTAAAAAATACGCCATTAAGACGTCGATATATTTTGCTGGAAAAACGGCGCCAAAGAGCATCCATAAAAGTGAAACGATCAAGATGGCCGGAACGGGGGGCATAACCAGGCGGGTGGGGTCCTGGGGATCATCGTGGTGCAGCCCGTGAAAAAGAAAAACAAAATATTTGCCGGCACGGCTTTTAGAGTTCCAATGAAAGACGAAACGGTGAAGCACATATTCAGTAATGGTCCACAACAAAAGACCGGCCAGTAAAAGCAGAGCAAATTCGACGGCACTCACCGCCTTAAGTGTGGCCCCGCGATAAAATAAAAAAAGAATGACGGGCACCCACAAGACTAGGGGAACAATCGGATGAACATGAGTGAAGGATTCAAGAATTGGATTCTTAAAAATTCTGATCGACTCACCAGTATGCTTTTTCATTTTATTCTCTCTTACCTTCGTTTTAGGGATTTGTTACAATACTTAGGTCAATCTGTAAATCAAAGGAATCTATGTATAAGACAATTTCACTGCTTCTGGCATTTAGTATTGCTTTCCTTACTTCTCCTTCGGCCCATGCCCAAAAAGTCTTCCCTCAAAAAGAGCTGAGCAGTGAGGAAATTGGCCTGATCGAGCAAGGGCAAATCATTCAGAAGACTAAAGAGGTTGAAGGCTCTGCCTGGCCTGAAATCACCCTTTATTTACTGGTGGATGCTGACCCGCTGGAGTCGATGGCCATTTTCTCCGCGCTCGATTATCAGCAAAGCTATGTTCCAAACATTATTAAATCCAAACCGATTAAACACCTTTCGGCACTGGAAGTTTTAACTGAGTATGAAATGCACGTGCCTTTTCCACTCTCCAACGCTCACTACACTCACGGCTCGGTGGTACACAATTACCAGGAAGATTACGAACTCACCTGGTATAAAGTCCAATCAACATCCACTGAATCAGTTTTAGGAAGTGCTTATTTTTCTCCTTACAAACTGGGAGTAAAAAACATGACTTTTTTTCGCTATCGTTCTTATATCAAACCCAAATCGGTCTTTGGATCATTAGTAAAAAAAATGATGTTAAGTGATGTGAAAAAAACAATTGTCAGCATCCGCGCTCAAATCGAAAAACTCAAAAAAGAGAATTCACCACTTTTAGCTAAATATACTGGGTTTATTAATGGCGCTCTAAAAGGAGAAATGGTTTATAAAAAGATCATCGAGCAGGAGTAGTTGAATCTTTCCAATGAGTATCCACTTTGCCCCTAGGAGCATTTACAGCTACTTGCAAAAAATGCCCGAGTGATGTTAGAAAATAGTAATGAATTGTAAGAAAAAAGAACTACTAAAAAGTCCATCTGGCACATAGAATTTTATCCATAGAGACAGACTGATTACACGAAGATGGTCGACGTTTAAAAACGGATTTTGAAAGCGTCGATTTTATTTTTTTCCCTTCACTTCATTTTTCTTTGGCCTGATCAATTCCCCACTCATTTTTTCCCACAACTCTCGCGCCACTGGCCCCATCGCTTTTTTCGGATCGTGCACTAAAAAAATTTCGAGCTCACGCTCTTTAATCTGTACCGTTTTAATCGGCACCAGAATTTTTTTAGCGAGCTCTGACTTAACCATTTCATAAGGAAGCCCACCCCATCCTAAACCTTGCAGAATCATTTCTTTTTTAAAAGAAATTTCAGAGAGCGTAAAACTCTTTCCTCCCGCCAGAACTCCAGTTGAAATTTTGCGGGAATGACGTGAAGAATCTGCCAGGATAATTTGGTTGTAGCCTCGCAGAATGCTATCAGTGATTTTTTTATCTTTGATTAAATCTGGTTTCATCACCGGTACCATCAGCGCCTTGGTAAGGTAGATCGCCTCGAGCGGCAAATCCCGTTCACTCATGGGAGTAATGGCAAAGTCCACTTCCCCGTCAATCAAGCGCTCCAGCGTGCCGTGAAGCACTTCAAAAGTTAACTGCAACTTGGTGTTGGGGTGCTGACTAAAAAATTTTTTCAAAAATTGCAGAATAAGCGACACCGGACTAATGGCATCGATACTTATTCGCAGCTCAACTTCTTCCCCGCGGGTCATCTGCTGGGCCGTTAATTCCAGCTCCCGAAACTCCTTCAAAACGCTTTTGGCCTTTTCAAAAAAGATCCTGCCTTCATTGGTCAGGCTTGGCCGGTACTCATCGCGGGAAAATAAGACGACTTGATACTCTTCTTCCAGTTTTTTAACCGCCATGCTGATGGAGGGCTGACTTTTATGCAGATAATCGGCGGCGGCCTTGAAACTTCCCTGCTGGACAATGGCCTCGATGGTTAAAATTTGCTCTAATGTCATGGTTCCCTCCCTGTTCCTAAGGCCTTTATCTTAATCAATTATTTTTATACTGTTAATAGATAAATGATAATTTGATTTTATTGATAGCTGAGTTATCATTTTTTATCACTAAAACGAAGGTTAACTGTTCTGGAGGACAAAATGTTAAAAAAACTTATTATCGCTACTCTTGCCTTATCATCGGTTGCGTTTGCAGCTGATAAATTAGAAATCGATCCTACTACTTCAAAAGTTGTTTACGTGGCCAAAAAAGTCGCGGGTTCTCATACAGGAGAAGTGAAACTGGCAAGCGGAAGCTTAAGCTTTGATAAAAAAGGTGCTCTTAGTGGCGGGGAATTTGTCGCCGATATGACCTCGATTTCAAACACCGACATCGCAGACAAAGACTACCACAAAAAATTTATCGATCACATGATCAGCGAAGATTTCTTTGGTGTTGAAAAAAACAAGACAGCATCATTTGTTATCAAAAGCGCTAAAAAACAAAAAGGTGACACTTACAAAGTGACTGGGGACCTTACCATCAAAGGAAAAACAGCACCGGTTTCTTTTGAAGCAATCGCCACAAAAGAAAAAGCGACGGCCACAGTGGTATTTGACAGAACTAAATATGACATTAAATACGGATCTGGAAAGTTTTTCCAAGGTTTAGGTGACAAAATGATCAATGATGAGGTTCAATTAGACATCCTGTTAACTGTTAAAAAAATCTAAATAAATATTTTTGGAGAGCCACATGGTCGATATCGCAAAACTGATTAGAACAATTCCCAATTACCCCAAAGAAGGAATTATGTTTCGCGATATCACCACTCTCTTAAAAGATCCGGCGGGCTTCAAGGCCACAATCGACAACCTGGTCGCCAAATACCAAAACGCTCCCATTGATTACATTGCTGGAATTGAAGCGCGAGGCTTTATTCTCGGAGCGGCCCTGGCCTACGCTCTCGGTAAAGGTTTTATTCCTGTCAGAAAAAAAGGAAAACTTCCCGGCAAAACAATCACTCAAAGTTACGACCTGGAATACGGCTCGGACGTCATCGAAATTCATGATGATGCTCTTCATCAGGGGGCCAAGGTTTTGCTGATCGACGATCTTATTGCCACAGGTGGAACGGCGATTGGCGCCATCACCCTAATTGAAAAAGTAGGCGGTAAAATTTATGAAACCGCTTTTGTGGTCGATCTTCCAGAGCTAGGGGGCGCCAAGAGAATTGAAGCCTTGGGTCACAAAGTTTACGCCATCTGTAAATTCGAAGGGCACTAAAAGGCCCAGCCTCTTTTTAGGCTATAGTTCAAAAAAATATATTCAAATTTCCAAATATTCCACTCGCGTGCAAAGAGGTAGAAAGAAGGGAGCACAATACCGACAAGACAAGGAAGGTTTATGGGCACTCGAATGGATCAGCACACTCTGGAAATTCCGGAAACTAAGCCAGAAAAGGTATTAAGAAAAATCGCACTTTTTGCGACCTCCTTTTTTTTCCTATTTACGGGAATGCGCCATCTGATCGCCCCCGATTTTTACATGATGCTGATGCCTACATTTTTTCCGCTTCCGCTTTTTCTCATTTATTTTACCGGTGTTCTTCAATTGGTCTGCGCGCTTGGATTGTTATTTGTGAGATCAAGAAAATGGGCGGCGGTGGGCCTGATGATTTTTTTGGTAAGTGCGCTTCCTACCCTTGTTTATCTATGGGTCTACAAAAGCCCAATTCCCACCAGTGAAATTCCCAGCTGGCTTAGACTGCTAAGTCTTCCACTTCAATTTGCTCTTATTTTTTGGGTCTATCAGTTTGCGAAAAAACCTAAATCCTATTAAAGCCAATTAATTTTCTTAAGGTGCTTTTTCACATAACCCGCGGCCATCTGAGGCTCGTGGTGAGGAAGCTTGGTTGGTTTTTCGAAGCTCACGATATTATTCTTAGCAAGCAGACTCTCGGCGAACCTCTCCATTCCATCTTCTCCCACGACTAAGTCATCCAATCCGGTGATCAGATGGACCGTAAGCCCATGGGCCTCTAGCTCTTCTTTTTCCGCTTTGATCCAGGGAAAAACATTTTGAGAATTAAGTGAGGGCGAGACCAGTTGCTCACGAATGCGCAGAGTACTTTTATAAAAGGGCGTATCGAAAATATGCACGACATCTTTGGGGGCCATGCCGAGTCCCACCGCGATTGAAATTTTTTGGTAAGCAGAAAATTCCGGAAGCATCAAAGCTTTAAGCGAAAGCATCGCTCCCAAAGAGTGGCCGCCTAAAACTAATTTAAGTTCGCTGGCCTCAAGCATTTTTTGATTCAAGGGATATTCTTCTAAAAAAGCACTGCTTAATTTAAAAAAAGCGCTCGCAAAAAGTTCATGGCCATGAAGTTTAAAATGCTCGAAGTCTTCCACCTCAGAATAATTTCCCAAATAATGTCCGGGCAAATCAAAAAGAATGCTGGAGACCCCCGCCTCTGCCAAGCGAATCGGCCAGTTCAGGATCGAACTCTTGTCGGCCGAATAACCGTGGGTCAAAACGGCAAAGGTGGAAAGCACTGGACTCTCGCTTTCTCCTACTTCCGGAAGAAAAATAAGGGCATTGGTTTTATAGTTTTGGTAATCGAGATAAACTTTTGTCACTTTCATAGACTATGACAATACCTAATTTATTTCGAATAAACCACCGGCCATTGTGCCTCAATGTCGCCATCGCAGGCTTCCTTAATCCGCGCTTCCAGCAAAATAAATTTTTCCGAGCGGGGATCGTATTGGTAAGTGGCACTGCTGCCGCAATCACCTATTCCACGCCCTTTTTGAAATGTCCCCAGAGTCAAGCTTGTGGGATCGTATCCTGCTCCCATTAAATCGATGCTGGCGCTGATTGATCTATCCGCAGAGACTTCGGCGATCGCCACGTTGGTGATCTCGCCGTAAAAATTGATGAGATAAGCTCTTTCCAGCGAATTATAAGCATAGAGTTCACAACCCAAGACATAAAGCGTGTTGGGATAGGGCGAATACTCAGAGTTCGGTAGCGTCTCCACCTGCCTGGTCATGAACTTTCCGCGCTCAGAAGCAAACTCTGGGCAGACAGCACTGTGGCGATCTAGGAGCGCCTGAGGAATTTTGCCTTCAGTGAGACTGGCCTCAAGCGAAAAAGCACTGAGCACTGTCGCTAACAGGGTTAGAGTAAACAATCTTTTTAACTTCATAATTAATCTCCGATTTAAGTTAGGATTCAAAAGCTTGTTGCAAAATAAATTCCATCTTTTCGAGAAATTAATTGACGAAAGGAATCGTATCTATTATTTTTTAGACTTCAAAAAATGGTTACGCCCAGGTAGCTCAGTCGGTAGAGCAAGGGACTGAAAATCCCTGTGTCGGCGGTTCGATTCCGTCCCTGGGCACCACTTTTTGTAATCCCCTAAAAAATCCATCAGCATTACCATTACAACCAGAGAAATTGACACCTATTTATTGATAAATTATATTTATTAAATGAATTATCCATTATTTTCAACCTGTCGCTGGATCGCTTTATCGATCTTAGTTCTTACCCTCAATTCCTGCGGGAAAGGCACCGTTGATGTCTTTCTCAATAAACCACAAATTTTTAAGAAAAAAATGGTTTTTAGAATGTCGACCCAAGAAAAACTTCTCGAGCGCTACCCAGTGGCCGCCTCGATTAATTTATATGAAATCCTTCCAGAGCTAGACTCCCTTCCCATCGAGTATGACTCTTTTGCCCAAGTCTACAACGCACTAAAGCAGCAAGGTGAAATTTACTCTTCTCATTACGCAGTTCTGGTAAAAACAGATTCCTGCAGCAGCCAAATTGGATATTGCGAAGCCTATCTACTGAATCGCTAATCGTTATACTTTTTTAAAATTTTGCTCAGCGAAGTCCCAATTGACTAGCGACCAGAAGGCATTCAAAAATCGTGGCCGCTCATTTCGATAGTCGATGTAATAAGCATGTTCCCAAACATCAACCGTTAAAAGAGCGTGGCCTCCGGAAGTCATCGGCGTCTGAGCGTTGCTCGTATTCATGATTTCCAGCTGCCCGGTTTTATTTTTCACCAGCCATGTCCATCCAGATCCAAAATTTGCGACTGCTGATTTTGTAAAGGCCTCTTTGAAAGCCTCGTATGAGCCCCAGGCCTGAATGATTTGGTCTTTCAGCATCCCCTTAGGCTCGCCTCCCCCCTTGGGAGAAAGACAACTCCAGAAGAAAGTATGATTCCAAACCTGGGCGGCGTTGTTGAACATTGTCCCTTCGGAGCTCAAGATGATTTCTTCGAGAGACATTTTTTCAAATTTTGTCTCTTTGATCAGGTTGTTTAAATTAGTGACGTACGTATTGTGATGTTTGCTGTAGTGATAATCAAATGTTTCGACTGACATGTGTGGAACTAAGGCGTCTTTGGCAAAGGGTAACTGGGGCAAGGTAAAACTCATAATCAACTCCTTGATAAATTTCTGCTTCAAACAATTATCCGACCGAAATAAGAGTTTGTCTTATCGCAAAAATGAATGAGTTAAGGTGAAAAATCGAAGAACATAAATTTCTCAATTATGATATAAACAAGAGGTAATTTTTCGCAACCGGAGTGCTCGTATGAAACTCATTTTATTTTTAGCTCTATTTTTTGGTATCAATCAAATGCCTGATGCCAAAGAATATAAAAAGCCGAGCAAAGAAGAATTAAAAAAGGTTCTGACTCCAGAGCAGTACACTTGCACCCAAGAAGAAGGCACGGAAGCCCCTTTTCGCAATGCCTATTGGAATAACCATGCTGATGGGCTCTATGTGGACGTGGTGAGCGGAGAGCCCCTTTTTAGCTCGCTTGATAAATATGACTCCGGGACTGGCTGGCCAAGCTTTACTCAACCCATTGAAGAAACTTCAATCCACACAAAAATCGACAGGAAGCTGGGTATTGCTCGTACCGAATTGCGTTCAAGCAAAGCCGATTCTCACTTGGGACATGTCTTTGATGATGGCCCGGGCCCAAGCGGTAAAAGATTTTGTATCAATTCTGCGGCCTTAAAATTTATTCCCCTCAATCAATTAAAAGAAAAAGGATATGGAAAATATCTAGTAACTTTTGCTAAAAAAAATAATTGGGAAATTGCTTTAATTGCCGGTGGATGTTTTTGGGGAGTGCAGGAACTCTATCGCTCGCAAAAAGGAGTGATCTATTCGGAAGTTGGCTACACCGGAGGCAAGCTTAAAAATGCCCAATACTCGGACGTTAAAAAAGGGACTAGCGGCCACGCTGAAGCGGTTAGAATTCTCTTTGATCCAAAACAGACAAGCTATCGGGACATTCTGCTTTATTTTTTTAAAATTCATGATCCAACAACCTCCAACCGGCAAGGCAATGACATCGGGACTCAATATCGTTCAGAAATTTTTTACTTGAATGATGCTCAAAAGAAAATCGCAGAAGAAGTGAAGTTGCGGGTAGATAAATCCAAGAAGTGGAATGCACCTGTCGTCACCAAGATTGAAAAGGCCGGGGATTTTTATCGAGGCGAAGAAGACCACCAGGAATATTTAATAAAACATCCTGGTGGATATACTTGCCATTTTCCTAGAAAAATTGATTTTTAATTACCAGACTTTTTCAGAGGAAGGCCAATCTTCGATTTTTGCTTCCGTCTCTTCGCTTTGTTGGAGGACGAACTTATTTTCGCTTTCGATAAAATCTATAATCTTCGGCAAAATTTCATCTTTGGCCCAACTTGATTTCTCTTTTGCTATTTGTTTGAATTCTTCCGCAAAATGATTGAGTAAACTGGGAATCAGAATGCTGCCCTCTACCGGTAGATAACAGCGATTTTCCTGGGGAGCACTCTTGGCCCCCATAAAAACTTCTTCCAATAACTGTTTATCAAAATCCTCTAAGATCAAGCGATCAAGGGCATTGGAAGCGACCCCCAAACCTCTTTTACAAGGTATGCACTGATTGCAAGATTCTTGATACAAAAATTTAGCTACTGCCTGGGTGAGATGGGGAATGCTGCGGGATTCGTCATAGATCATAAAGCTGGCCGAACCAAGTCCGCTGCCCGCCCTGGTGAGTGAAGAGTATCCGATTGGACGGTCTAGGTGTTGGTCTGTTAAGACTCCGTTGGAAATACCGGAAAGGATGGCCTTAACATTGTCTTTTTTGGGACCGTGTCCATAATGCTCGATCAACTCGCGAAGAGTGATACCGGCTTCAATTTCATAAACACCTGGCAGCAAGATATCACCCGACAAAGTACAGATGATCCTGCCTGGCGTTTCTTCTGTGCCCAGGGCCCTAAAACTTTCCGAACCTCGTAATACAATTTCGGGAACACGGGCGTAGGTTTCGACATTGTTAACCAGTGCCGGATTGCGCGAGTGAGGACTCGCAAAAAGACCAATTTCATAAGGAGGATTGTGGGCCTCTCGGGGCAAGGGGCCGATACCTTCGATGACATTGAGCAGAGCTTTTTCTTCCCCAAAAAGATAATCTTCGGGACCAGCGATCAAATGGACATTAATGTCCTGGAGTTCATCGAGTTCTTTAAATTCGCGCAAGGCTTTTTCTAAGCGTTCTCTTTCCTGGACAAAACTTTTTTTAATCGCAATATAAACTTCTGTCGTCTTAAGCACATAGGCCGCGATCAGTGCGCCTTCAATAAGGGCGAAAGGATTTTTTCGCAGGATGAATCGATCTTTGAAAGTACCTGGTTCTCCTTCGGCAGCATTGACTACCACAAATTTTTGTTCGCTCTCGTCTTTGTAAAGAGTTTCCCATTTTCCCCCCGTCGAAAAGCCGGCCCCGCCCCTTCCTCTTAGGCCCGAAGCTTTAAGCTCCGCAATGATTTCGCTGGAGTTTAAAGTGCGTGCTAACTTCAAACTATTGCCTTTCATTTGTCGGTACTCATTTAAATTTTGGTAGCTTCGTTCCGGAATAAGAAAGTGGTGTTTCATAATATCCTCTTTGTAAAACGCACTTTTATTTTATTACCATCGATTTTCCGATCATTAAAAATGCTCCTTTCTTATGAGTCAGATAGTTTTTTTGTCTTGGATAGAGCATGAAAGCTAATATATAAAATTTTGAAATCAATTTGGGATTGCTGAATTAATATGGAGGAGCTATGAAGTTGTCGAATATTGCAGTTAGCGTAATTATGGGCTTGGCCTTCAGCTCTCTGTCTTACGGAGCCTGTAAATATAACGTCAATTTGGAAAAATCTAAAATCTCCTGGGTGGCCTTTAAAACACCAAAAAAAGTAGGCGTCAAAGTTGGATTTGATAAATTTAGCATTACCCCGGCCAAAACTTCAGGATCAAAATCCGTCAAAGATCTTGTCAAAAATGCGAGTTTCACGGTTGATGCACTTTCACTCAATTCGGCAAACCCGGAAAGAGATACAAAGCTAAAGGAAATTTTCTTTACCTCTAATAACATTCCCCTTTCCATCTCAGGAAAAGTCCTCACTTTTAAAAATAATGAAATTGAAGTTGAACTTAAAATATTTGAAACCAAGAAAATAATTAAGATGCAAACCAGCTTAAAAGATAATGTTTTCGAGGCCAATGGTAAGATTGATGTTCTCGACTTTGCGCTCAATGAAAATTTGAGTAAAATTAACGAAGCCTGTAAAGTGCTTCACGAGGGAAAAACCTGGTCTGATGTTGAAATAAAAATTGAATCTGAATTCGATAAAAAATGCTAGCGGTATTTACTCAGGATACGCTCAATCGAACCATTCATTTTAAGTTCTCGAATCGATGTGATTAAATCTCGAGTCTTCAAGTGAGATTTTTTTAAAATAGCACAATGAAAGTTAGTGCTGGAAATTTTCTTTTGCCATTTGGACAATTGACCTCTGTTCTCGGAGGTCTTTAAAAAATAGACATAACTGAGGCCGTTGCTGATTGCATAGCTCGTGCGGGCATGGACCAGTTTTTGCAAAACTGCTTTTTGGTTTTCGGCATCCTCTCGCTCGATCCTTCCGTTTTTAATATCTTTTTCAAGTGTAGGATAAATATACCCCAACACTGTTCCAATTTTTTTCCCATTTAGATCAGCTAACTTTTTAATTGGAGGAACATTGATATGCCCTATTACAATGTCTGAAATTTCAAAAAGCGGATCGCTCCAAAGATAAGAGTTCTTATCAGCAACCCATTCGGGGGTAACATAACAGCGGATATCGAATTCATTATTCTGAGCTCCGGTATCTATACGATTGCGAGGCAAGAGAACAAATTGCGGTCGGAGCTTATTTTTGTCACTAATGGCCAGCGCAAGATCATAAATCAATCCACCGGTAATCTCTTCATTTTCAAATTGGCCAAAAGGCATGCCCCAGCTAGTTGAGACGCTAAAGCGCAAAACTTGAGAGCTCGCGGCCATCACCTTGTCAGAAACGGCGAAAAACAATGCCGCTAATAAAATAACAAAATTAATATTCATTCAATCATATTTTACTTTTTTATCCAAATTGTCGAGCTTAGTTTAGGCCAGAAGGACTGAGCGTTCTCGCTCCCTCCAGTGGGTTGTGATCACTTCATACTCTCTGATCGCCTCAGTCACTTCTTTTTTGATGATTTTATTAACCAGATCGGAAAGTTCTGAATAAATCAATTTAGAATCTTTAAGCACCCCTAAAATAGAGGCGAAGAGTTGTGAAAAATCGCTGCCATCAGAAAGTCTGGCGGCTTCGATCGAACCATTTTTTTGAATAAAATCCAGGGTCAGTAAAATTTTAGAAACCGAATCTAATTCTAAAGAAAGACGATGAGTGTCCTGACTCAAAGTAAGAACGATCTCCCTGGCCATTTCCAGACTTTGCTCCACTAAAGAAGACAGCATTTCACTATTTTTCTTAAAACCCTCTTCAGTCATTGATGCCTGATCTTCATTCCATTGAACCATAAAACACAATAACATTTCGATCTGAAGAGTTGAGAGGGCAGCTGATAATTGTCCGGCCCGAAACATCTCCAACATGGTCACGGCGAGCAAGTTAATAGTGGAATTTGTTTTTTTTGCATCAGCGGCATCAAGCGAAATATGCTGAGCGATGACCGCCAGCGCTCGCCCCTCATGGCCGAGTCTTTCCGCTTCAATCGTAGCGTTTAGCGCCGAGAATTCAATCTTTTTAGAAATTTCTCTAATTTTAACAATTTTTTCTGAAATAGACTGAGTGTGGTCAGATAATTTTAAAATGATGTTAAATATTTTAAAAAAGGAATCTCTGACCGCTGATAAATAATGTTGCTTCATCACATTTTCATTTGTTGATTGCAGCTTGTAGCGTCCGGATAGTTCGGCCGAAAGAGCGGCCAGGACAAAAGCATTATAATCGGCAAATCCAAGCGTGTTCAGATTACGGCCTAAAGCATTTGAGCAAGCCTCGATCCCCGAATCCTTTTCAATCGTGATTAGTTCTTTATAAAGCCCCTCCACCACCTGCTTTAAGGCGGTGGTCGATTTCATCCGAATTGAAAGAAAGTGATCGCCGATCGGAATAACGGTGGCAAAGACCCAATAAAATGATCCGTCTTTTGCCAGATTTTTAACATAGGCGCAGATCGGTTTTCCCTCTAGGATCGTATCCCAAAGAGTTTTAAAAACAATCTTGGGCATATCAGGATGGCGAATAATATTATGAGGGGCCCCGATAAGTTCTTCCCGCGAATACTTGCTGATTCTTCTAAAAACATCATTTCCATCAAGCAGCACCCCTCGTTGATCAGTGGTCGAAAAAAACATTTCTTCCAGAGTTAACGTTATCTCATTATGATTAGGGGTTGGTCGTTTCATGATTTTTCCCATTTTTTTTAGCTAATATTCGTTTATTATCGATATAATCATTAAATAAAATAGGTGGAAAACGAAAAACTGATAACTATCACTAATTAAAGGGAAATTTTTCAAAAAAGGAAGAAATTGGGTAATTTATCTCATTTAAAATAAATCAAAAGATGTTATCCTTTTAAAACAAATTATGAAAGCACCACAATGGCGACAAAATGTTCTCTTAGTCTCAGGTGACCCCGAAATCAAGTGGGCCATTGCTCCTGCATTTGGTGAAGAGACAAATTTCATCACCGTTCAAAATGCCGAAGAAGCACTGACCAAACTTCATGATACTCCCATACAAGTTATTATTATCGATGCCAAGACCACCAATCCCAGCCGTCAATATTACGAACAATATTATGAGGAGAAAGATGAAATTCCTTATATCGAACTCTCCCAATATGCCAATCAAGTAAACCTGGGCTGCACCATCATTGTTTTACTCAATAAACTCCTGGCCCGAGATGGCGATTTTGCACGAAAGTGCGGGGCTGTCCTGACAATGGATCGCAAAAAAATCTTAACCAATAGAATGGTCTACTTAATCGAAGTGTTGCGAAAGCGCACCTTTCGTACCGTTTTTGGCCGCGACATTCCTCTGGGCACCGTCTTTTCAGTCGACCTCTACTATCATCTTGCTTTGAGTAATCGTTATCTCGTTTTTCTTCCAGCGGGAGAAGCTTTTAGTGCGGAGAAAAAAGATAAAATAACCAATTCCAATATCAGGCATCTTTATGTGCGCGAGTCTGAACTCAGCAGTTTTTTATCGGCGCTTCGAAGCACTAACGAATCTTTACTATTTTCGGAAGGGCTGTCATCGATTCGAAATCAATACCGCCAACTCCTGATTCAATTATTCGATCTATCAACCGATGGCATGATTCATTCTGGAAAAGACATTTATGCAAAAGGCATGGAGATCACCGCCCAACTAGAAAAACTGATTTCGCGTTTTCCCGATCTCGCCACTTGCCTGCGGGAACTGCCTTATCCTCGCTGGAGCGCTATCGCTCACAGTATCAACTGTGCGATTTATGCCATTATCTTTGCCAAACACTGTAAACTTGGACCGGTGAATGAAATTGCTTTTGCAGCGATGATTCACAACATTGGTTTTTCTGAAATCAATCAGGAATTAATAAGAAAGCCCGAAAAAGAGCTCACGCCCTTAGAACTAGAAGAGTATAAAAAGCACGTCACGCTCTCCATTGAGATATTGCGAAATAAATTCCTGCCCTTCGGGCCTCTGATCGAAAATATTATTTTACATCACCACGAAAATTTTGATGGAACAGGTTTTCCCCACGCCCTTAGCGGTGAGAATCTTCCTTTAGAGTGTGCTTTAGTCTCTGTCCTCAGCAGCTTTGATCATTTTAATACGGTTCAGCCCGGAGAAAAACCAATCACGGTGCTGGAAGCCTGGCAAAAGCTCAAAAGCGCCCATGGCGACTCCACTCTGCTCAATAAGAAATTTCATCCGAGCATTTTGACCCAACTCGATGATTTCTTCGTCAACGTTTTCCTCACCTAATGCTCAGGCCCCAGGTGACTGATTAACTTTCTTAACCACGATGTAATAATAAAACAGAAACGACATGATCCCAAATCCTCCCATGACCGAAGTCATGACGATCGCATTCGAGGCGTGAAAAGAACTCACCACCGCCGAAGATAAAGCGGCCAGAGTAAATTGCAATGTTCCGATTAAAGCGGAAGCACTACCTGCGTTTTTGCCTTGATCCGAAAGTGCCGCCGCGACGGTATTAGGAGAAATCATTCCGATACTTCCAATAAAGAAAAATAATGGGACGGCGACAAAGAGAAAATGATTTCCGACCAGACCAGCGATAATCAATGCGAAGCTCAGTAGAAGCACAATCGAAAAGACGACTTTTAATATTTTTTGCAGGGAGTACCTATGCACCACCCGGGCGTTTACTTGCGAAAATGTGATCAGGGCAAAGGCATTCACTCCAAACAGCAGGCCATAATACTTGGCGGGAATTCCAAAATATTGAATAAAAACAAAAGGTGAACCGGTAATATAGGCAAACATTCCGGCCTGGGCCGAACCACCCGCCAGGGCGTATCCTACAAACTTTTTATCCTTCAAAATATGGGCGTATGTTTTAAAAACATTTTTAAATTTATAGGAGTGATCGCTGGGTCTTGTTTCCGGTAAAAAAAAGTGTACTCCCATTAAAGAAAGTGAACTTAAAAACACCAGGATATAAAAAAGCCAGTGCCAGGAAAGATATTGGGTGACCAGGCCTCCAAGCATCGGGGCGAGAATGGGGGCAGCTCCGATAATGAGCATAAGCGTAGAAAACACTTTGGCCGAATCCTGGGGAGGAAACATATCGCGAACGATGGCGCGAGAAATAACCATGCCGGCACACGAGCCCAGTGATTGCAAAAAGCGATAGACAATAAGCGAGTTGATATTGGTGGCAGTGGCGCATAAAAAAGAAGAGATAATATAAATGATAAGTCCGACATATAAAGGTTTTTTTCGGCCAAAACGATCTGACAGCGGTCCATAGATCATCTGCCCAGCGGCGAGTCCCATAAAAAAAACGGCAAGAGTTAATTCCACCGTAGAGATGGGAGCATTAAACTCTTTGGAGATCTCTGGAAAGGCAGGAAGATACATATCAATCGAAAGCGGCCCAAAGGCGGTCACACTTCCCAGCACCAATAAAAGGGGTAAATGCGCTTTTAGTGAATTAGGCATAATATAAACTTCTTCTCATTTAAAAATTAATGAACGAAGAAATTAAATCATTTTTTTTAGAAATTGGAAACGAAGAGTCATCCATCTTGGCCGGATTTTGTCCCATCCATAATTAAAAGCTAGAGCACCCATAAAAAATTTGATCTATTTAAAGCAAATTAATTTGGTTATAAGCAGGCCTATGACTAAATCAATTTTTTTTCTTTTCACCTTACTCCTTAATGGCCAAGCTTGGGCCGATTACCTCTCCTGGGAAGAGCTCCAGCAGCGCTTCAACCAGCTTTCAAAAAACCCTAAGGCCATGAGTCATGTAAAATGTTTTTTTGAAAAGCACAGCATGACCCAGTTTCAGCTTAAGGCCCCGGGCAATCCGGAATTCTTTAATCGCTGTTATGCCCAACCGGTGATCGGACTTGATTCCACCAGGGTTTTTGCCATAATCGACTACACGATCAATAGTGATGAACAAAGAATGTTTTTAATTGACCGCAAGACCGGTGAAATTTCCAAGATGGCTGTCGCCCATGGCAGATATAAGTCGGGCTTCTTTAATCTGAAACTTGGCGAGCAAAAGAATTCAATCAAAGAAATAAAATATTACAGCAACGAGATCAATTCCATGGCCTCTTCCAGCGGTTTTTTTATTGCGGGTCAGGATCATGAAGGGCCTAAATTTGGAAGAAGCCTGGTGATCCATGGACTAGAGGAAGGAATTAATGACAACGCCTGCGAGCGCGATGTTGTGATTCACAAACAATTTCTTGTGACTAAATCAAAAGTACGCATGCTCTCCAGCGGCTGCCCGATGGTGAGTCCCAAATATGTGGATCACGTGATCAATCTTTTAAAGGGCTCATCCGATGAGGAGATGAGATTACAAACAAGCGGTTCGCTGGTTTTTATCTATAGTCCCCGGGAGGCCAGTTGGGAGCAAGGAAGTTGCGATGGACAGTTTACTATCGCTCATGAAAAATATTAAAAGCTATAACTCCACGTTTTTTTTTGCTCCTCTTCAACCTTCAACACATCCTCAGTTGTAATACAACTTTTAAACTTGGCGCCCTCAACCGGATGATCTTTTTTGAAATCAAGAATATCGGCAGATTGTAAGGGATCAGAGACGACATAACCGGCCTGCTCCGTGCAGCCCTTATCACCACACTCTTCCCAATAGGCACCATAGATAATTCGCCCATCTTTGGTGAAGCCTGGATAGGAATCAGCTCGCACTTTTTTACCAGCATCATCCAGGGTAAACATTCTTTTTACATCGCGGTCATAAAAATGCACTCCGTTGCCCTTGTTGCTTAAACTTCCACTCGAGTAAAATAAGGCCTGATTTTGCGAAGCGCTTGAAAAAATAATTTTAGCCGCCAGGACTTTCAAATCCAAGACGGGCAGGCAACTTTTATGATCTTCTCCAAAACGATAAATGCGCATCGAAGGCTCACTGCCTTTAGGATTTTGAGGCATAGAGGCAAACTCTCCCCCATCCGGCGAAATCATCGGCAAGCTCATCACACTTCCATCACTGGATTTAAGGTTGGAGCACATATAATTAATTCCAGTGCTATCGATTTTATCTGCACTCCCATCGCTATTAAGACCAGCGGTAATCACCGTATTGGTCAACACCCCGACTCCCATATTATCGGGATTACCATTAGGCCAGGAGAGAGATCGTATTCGGTGAGACTTTGCTGATCCACCAGGAAGTTCGGCGGCCACCGTATAAAACCCGCTGATTCCGCCTTTAAATTGTTTTTTGGCCTTCTTTTGAAACTTTAAGAGATCACTCACTTTGTAGTGCTCGCCTCCTATATCTTCAATATAGCGCCATGATCCCTGTACCGGAAATGCTTCGTTCTTCAAGGGAGTCTCATAAGGCCTGACACTATTTTTAGCTCCAGGCACCAGCTCCATTAAAGTCACCTGAGTCAGCTTGGCGCCTGAAAATGACCGGAGAACATATTTACCGTCGGGACTCACACGGGCATACATCCCCAGAGTGATATCACCATTATCATTTTTAGTTGCCCACTTTCCTTCAAAAGGAAAAAACTGGTGGGCCGCAATACAGTTGTTACTTTGCCCAACTGCGGCCAGAGGAAAAAGTAGTAATGATAAGAGTATTGTATGCACTAAAGCTCCATGGCGTAGGTTTTTACAAGTTCTTTGAAACCATTATCGGTCATTACCCCGGTTACAAAACGAGGATGAATTTTATTGTTATTGTAAACGAAGGTAATAGGATAATGATTGAAGGCCGAACGCATGAAGAGATCAATCGATACATTGCGGTTAAACTTTTTATCGGAGGCCATCATTCTATATTTTTTTAAACTGTCTTTGGGAAGCAATTTTAAGCTGGCGAGAATTTCTTTTTTGCTGGCGCGAGGATCCACCACTGCAGTAAACTCATACCCCATCTCATGAGCAAGTTTCTCCATCAGGGGAAGCACCAATACGGAATAAGTAAATTTGGGAGACCAACTATAAATCACGCCTTTTTTATTTTTAGCGACAAGTTGTTTTAAATCGTCATTTCTCCAGTCTTCAGGCATGACGATTGATAGTGCTTTTTCTAAATGATGAGGCCACTTTACTTGTTCGGTGCTTAAAGCACATGATTGATCAAATGAAAATTTTGTCATTTTTTCGTCGTCAATTTTATAAATAAAAGGAAGTTTCTTTTCATACAAATGAACCTCGCTCCAGCTTCCAATTTTTTCGGAAAGACTTCTGTAAACGGTTTCATCGTAACGATCACCAAGACTTTGGCGATAATTCTCTTTATCCATTCCCGAAGTTGCAGCAAATAGCAAAAGCTCTTTCTGGCAAATTCCCACGACTCCATTATTAATCCAAGGGGAGGACTCAGTGGCATTCAAGCTAAGCGAGAAGGTCAAATTGAGGGTCAAAAGAGAGATTAGCGTTTTGATCATTAAAAGGCCCCGTTCATGAGTGGAATATGCATTTAAACCATGCTTATTTTCTCACTAATTGGGGCCTTGGGGTAGTTGAAATTTACTTAAACTTTACCTGTGTATTACTGTCGCCTATTCTAGAGATTTTTAGAATGATAAAGCCGGTAGAGCTTAATTCGATCATTCATGGGAGAAGCACAGGCCGATTTACAAGTCTCTAAAGTCGCGTTGATCAAATCATCACGAATGGAAACGTTAGTATTCAAAAGCCCTGTTAAACGATAGACAAAATCATTTTCAATATCAGCTCCCACTGTTTGCCCTACATTCCACAAGAGGCCAAAAACAAAGTCCGTATTGGCGTATTCGCCGCGTTCAAAGGCCATTTGGTATTGCTGCTTTTTCTTTACCTTTTTACCATTGAAAAGGTTGTATTCTTTAATTTTGGTCGCTAATTTTTTACTGTTGGCAATTTTTCCAGCAAAAAAATCGGCCAGTCCTTCATTCACCGGAGTTGAATGGGTAAGCTCCAGGTGATTACTTAAGGCAACATGTGAGAACTCGTGATATATAATCTCAGGAACCAGAGCTGAGTCCAGGCGATATATTTTTCTAGAAAACATAGCGGCGGCGATATCAGACGTCTGATAGATGGCCTCGATCATAATACTGCTTTCTACCAGCCTTATATTTGTTGCGCCAACTGCAGCTCCCTGCAGAAGTGACGTGATAAAACTCTGAAGATTAACCATGTGGGTTTGATTTCGAAAACCTTCCAGCGCCGCTTTAACGCTCGCCTGCTCCACTGAACCCTTAAAATCTTTTATGTTAATTTCTTTTGAGGGTCTGAACCAAACTTCCATTCCCCAAGGTTTAATATTTCTTGGCTCGTAGCCATTACCTGCCGGCACGGTTAAAGCATTATTAAACTGAGGGTCAAGATTATCGTGGGCAAAGTGACCAACTTCGTTGAAGACATTGATTAAATCAATTCTAATAATAATCTGCGGAAGGTCTTGGACGTATTTTGACTTTACCACGTCAGTAAAAAATTTTCTGGCCTTATTAAGGTGATAATAAGTTGTCGCCGCTTTTAACTGAAGATCTTCCGATTCATCAAAACGAATGGCGCTATTGTCTTTTCCCTTCACAATTTTAAAAAACTTTCCTTCGTAAGAGTTATCGCTGGTCAAGTTTGGCAAAACGACTTCTTCGATTTCTGCGTTAAAGTTGTCGTCTCGTACAACAGCACGCTTTTTTATTTCTGCCGCATTAAGGGCAGAGAACTGTAGCAAAATTAAGATTGTCCCAAATAGTGTTTTCATATATTTCCCTAAATTTTTGTATTACATTAAATTAAAATCTGAATCATGATCAATTGGGGCCGCAGCAATTTGTTGGTCAATCATCATGATCGCCATGACTGCGACAAAACCAAAGGGAGGTGGCAACAAGACAGAAGCAACTCCTCCAAACGTTTTTGTCCAATACATCACTTTTTCTTTAGTGGTCTTAGTTGGATTCCAAATTTCTTGCAATGAGGCCAACGCCTTAATCTCATCGGCAGTGATATACCCAACTTCGTAGCTGGCAGTAATAATATCCATATAACTTGCGGGATTTCCTCCCAGCAAAGTTCCATTATTAATTGTCGCCAATTCTTTTCGCAATAATTTAAGGATAAATCTAAATTTTTCCATAGGAGAAAGAGTGATGACTTCAGATTCCTGGCTCACGTAATTAATATTGATAGTGACATCTTGAGAATCTAATCTCTTCTTCAAGCTTTTTACAATATTGGCAAGCAAGATAACCTGAGTTCCATTATACTTTTCATAAAGAGATTGTCGCAAAGATTTTTTGGCGCGAAATTTTACATCTGTAATCAGTTCGCCCGACTCTTTGATTCGACCAGGGAAACTTCGAGCAATACTGTCCAATGTTTGTCCATATTCCGACAGGGTCATTGGCCATTCAAAAACTTTTTTTGCTCTCAATCGTTCAAGCATCTTAAAATCATTATGATTAACAAGATCGTTATCTAATGCTATCTTATTAATGTGTTTTAAATTCTTAAGGGACTTAGTTGATTCTTTCGCCAACTTGGCCACTAAATCTCTGTACACGTCTTCAATACACAATGCTTTGTTCTTAATATCTTTTGCCTTAGTCTTGAAAATCTCGAGGGCCTTATCTTCCTCATCACGGGTTAAGTCGTTATTGGCAAGTGGATTAGTTAAAACATTTAAGTTGGTAGCATCGATCAGGATATTGGCCGAGATATCATCAATTGAATCATCTTGTCTCAATCCCAAGATCGCAAGCTCAACCTCTTCACGTTGTGAAAGATCTAAATTGTTTTTAATCGCCGCAACCACCTTGGTGGCACAACGATTAATCGATTTGTCAGAAATAATGTTTCTCAAAACTTTAATCGACTTAGTGTCTTTATTATAAAGTCTTGCTATTTCTGTCTCTTTTGATGAATTAATCAATTGAGATTTGCCCTCTCTGATATTCCGATAAGGAGATACAATTAGCTCCGAACGAGGAACCTCCTGGGCAAAAAGGTTAAAAGATAATGTGGCCGCAAATGTAATAAATGTTATTGTTTTCATAAACACTATTTATCGTATAATCTTTGCGTGCAAAAGCCCCCATGTAACAAATACAAGACCTTAAGGAATGTTAAAAGACCCCTGAGGATAAATAAAGAATATCTAGCTAACCTCTTATTTTAAGAAAGCATTAAGCGGCAAGCAACGGCCTTTTAATGAATTTGATCCAAATAATGTATCTATAAAACAATTGCCCCCAAATATATTTGAGCTTACAAATTTCATCGCGGTTATAAATTTTAAATGGAGGTTTTATGTTTAAAAAATTCACAGCTCTACTTCTACTCACGGCATTCACAAACGTTTATGCCATCACGCCTCTGCAGCAAGCATCAGAACTCAACAAAACATTTGATTCTCTCAACTACAAACTGAATGTTGAATGGAACCAAAAGGATTCACAATTCTTTGATGCTACCATTTCTGACTTTGAAAAAGAAATTGCCGGCTTACAAGCTGCTGGTGTTTCGAATAAAGACTTGATTGCTTATACCACTGACAAAATCAAAGATAAGCAAATTCAAAACGACATCAATGAATTGGCAAAAGTAATTGCTGAAACAGAAATGTCGAACGAAGAGGCCCGCTCTTTCATCGTTTCAAAACTAAGCAGCACTTACTCACATGGAGCTAGCTGGTCAGGAAGCAGAGTTGGAATTCATGCTGCAGTTATCGTAGGTGTGATTATCCTTATCCTTATCTGTGCTAAGAAAAAAGATAGAGATCATCACTCTGAACGACCAAGAGATAATGATCACTGCTATGAACAATACCCAACATACGGATTTGGGGAATCTCATAATGGGTACCCAGGTAATGAATGTTACGATTTCTTATCTTCTAATGAATGTTGCGTAGTGTACTAGTTAAATTCGCCTCAGCAGACTTAAAGTCTGTTGAGGCCCTCTTCCTTCCTCTCCCAACAACCCTAAATACCCTCACCCCAGATTTTAAGCGTGTACAAATTACCCTACTCGTTGACGTCATTTTTCTTCTTTGAGACATCTGGTCCCAAATAGAAAGACTGAGGATAAACAATGAAACTATTAGTAATTTTAAGCATCGCACTTCTGGCCGTAACCACAGAAGCGGCATTTTATCGGGGTGAAACCAGACTTGGTCTTTATAAGGACTCAGTATTGGATGCTGAAAAGATCACTCATATCATCGTGATTGGTTCAGCGGTTAAAGAAGACTCAAACCAGTTTTTTCAATCAGGCGTGGCGCGTGCAGAAAAATACAAACAACTTTGGCCAAACGACCAGGTGGTCATCATTGGAAGTCCCGAAGTCAGAGGGACAGATGACGATAAAGTTTTTAATGATTTTAACATTCCAGTTTACAAATTTATAAATGATTCTTTCACTCCGGAAGTTTTGATTTCAGAACTGCAGGCATTTAGCAAAATTGCCAGTCTCGATTATTATGGACACTCCTCTCCCTGGGCACTAAAACTGGGAAAAGAAAACGCGGCCCTTACACCAAGCGCTTATGAGAAGAAGTTAAGAGCTCTCAAGGGTAACTTCCTGCCAGGGGCCTATGCTACCCTAAACGGATGTAATAGTGGTTTTTCAATTGCGCCTGATTTGAGTAAATATTTAGAAATTCCAGTGACAGGA
>Ga0066404_1000036_pt1 | contig 74084 bp, 80 predicted proteins | sample LakWasMeta4_LOW4_2_FD_59491 | JGI IMG/M metagenome (GOLD analysis project Ga0066404, IMG submission 59491) | Freshwater sediment methanotrophic microbial communities from Lake Washington under simulated oxygen tension - Sediment Metagenome 4_LOW4 | ecosystem: Environmental > Aquatic > Freshwater...
GCCTTTCAACTCCTTCTTGTATGTATATAGAAATTGATCTGTCATCATAGGATTAAACCACATACTTCCTTGTGCACTTATTGATCCAGTACAGTAGTTGAAATAAAGATTTTTTCTTAAAAATCTAGTGTAAACATTTTGATGTGTGGAAATCAGATTGTCATACGCAACTAAGATTGATTCAAAAGAACTATCGACTTCAACTGCAAAACGAAGAAGTTTATAAATAGAATCCTTCCCTTTAAAGTCCGTTTGACTTTCATTGACATAAGATTGAACGCGCAAAAAAAGATTAGTGAAGAGTTTATCGTTCTTTTTCAATAAACGTGGAAAATTCATTTTTAAAGTATTATCAATTTTTAAAAGAATTTTGTTAAATTCATTTTTAAAACTTTCAAAAGATGGGGCCTGTACAGAAACATCTTTGAACATGATGAATTCTTCAAGTTGAAACATTATAGATAAGTTTTTTTCAGCTTGCTTAGAGTAGATATGTTCTTTAAATAAAGTTGGAAGAATTGCAGAGCGTATTTTTCGAGTAATATCTTGAGTAGACTTATTAATTGCAAAGTTCAAATACTCATCATTAGTAAGATCATCAACATCGACTTCAGACAATGTAATTAAATCTTCTTCAGCTAGTGCTTTAATAGTTCTGGAGAAAGAAGCTTTGGTAGAGGGGCTAATGTTAATTTCAAGAGGATTAGAAATTGTTTGATATTGCCATAGAAGAGTTGAATAAAGAGCGGAATCACCTGAGGTACTAAGAGCGAGAAGGATTCTTTGTTTTGCAGCACCGTTTCTTTTAGTCATTGTTAAAAGACAAGTCGACTAAGGCTAGCGGAGTTAACAATAAGGGTTTTTTTAAAATCTGAACAAGTCCTATTGTAACTGAAATTAACCACATAGGAAGCCCTGAAAAATCATTGAAAAACTGGTTAAATTTAAAGTATTCGCCCATCTATTCCTCCTTTGACCCGAATAATAGTCAGTCTAGCAGAAACGTGTATCTTTTACAAGAGTGGAGTTAACGATAGGAAGTTGTGAGAATAATGGAATTCCAAACACAATTTGGAAAACCAACTTTGTAGCAGTGTTAAAATAAGAATGAACGATAATAGAGACTATGGCAAAAGAAAATAAACCTAAGCGTTCACGCCTGGAGACTCCATTTGCAAAAAACTTGAAGTCTATACTGGAGGAACGTGACATATCTCAACGCACAGCCGCGGAGATTGCAGGTGTAAATGCAGCTACAGTTAATCAATGGTTGAGTGGTAGTCAGCCCAATGACTACATGGCCGTATTGAAGCTTTGCAGGGCACTTAAATGTGATTTTCAGTGGCTATTAACAGATTCACAACCGCAGAGAACTAATCTTGCTGAAATCGGGCTTTCTGAACTTTTCAATATTCACCCAGAAGAGACCTTATCAGGCATTTTCATGATTGAGACAAAACGTTTAAGTCGGAAAGAATAATGGAGAACATCTATGAAGAATTTGGTTTTACTATTTCTACTCATTTCAACATCAGCTTATTCGCAATCTAAAGAACGCCTGGCTGAAATCGCGGCTTCAAATGCAGCAGCAATGAAAAAAGCTTACGAAACACCATACATCGACCAGTTTAAGAATACTGAAGGTGAGGCTGAAAATGAGGTAATAACGGATAAAGAATTTAAGAAGGTTCAAAAAGAGCGCAGAGAGGCTGAAAAGAAATATTTAATTTATCAAGCTGTTCCTTCGGCTAATCTTATTTCTTCAGATATGAAAGGCAAAAAGTTCAGAATGATGGTTGATGCGGATGGAGCTAAAAAAGTATATGACTTAAAAATGAAACTCGATATTGTGTACAATGTAAGTGAACGTGACTTTAAGCATTCTGGAAATGGAACCTATCTATTGAAATGTGAAATCAAAGGTTGTCTACAGCAGGCACGTTTTGATTCAGAAGTAGGTACAAAGGCTAATGGAGATTTTGTAGAAGAAGAAGTTGTAAAAATGGGAAGCTTTAGTGCAGTGGTTGAAGTTACAGGAGAAAGAGATGAGTCTGTCACACCATCAGGAAAAAAAATAGTTATGCCGGTTCTCAGAATTATTGAAACATATTAATGCTTAAATGAAGGACTCAAACATATAAAACAACCAAACGTTAATTTTAGGTTGATTGAGAGTGAAAGGTTAGAATCTTATCTTACTGAAATACCCCTAAAATACTGGTTATAATATAACCTTTTAACAAAAGAATAACTGTCAGATGCCTTACCTACGTGCGTGTGTGGGTAGGGCCTTTTTTCTATTATTGGGTTATAGTGATTTCACACATGCGAGGTCACGATGAGTTCTGAACGTAAAAAGACGATTGCAGATTTATTTGCTCCATTTAAGCCTTTCACCGATCAGCTTAAACATATTGAAAAAAAGGTTGCGCAAGTTGCGATTGCCTTTCAACCAATCATTGAAAAGCTTGAAATGCATAGGCCCGAAATACTAAAATTTTTGGAAGGTCTTCAGCACTGGGATGAAAAAAGCAAGGAGCTTGCACTTGAACTTAAGAAAGATGATGTTTTTCTAATTCCTTATTTTGCTAGTCCATCTGCGATTTATGAATTAACTGATAAAATTAAAGCTGAAAACAAATCAATGCTTGAAATATATGATGAGTTCTTTAGTGAAGAAGAGAATGTGATTAAACTTTTAGATTCTTGGATGGTTAATCCATTTTTTAGGGAAAGAAGACAGGTTTTTGAGTGTTGTTTAAATGCTCATACTAAGAAAAACTATATTCTTACAATTCCTATTTTTTATATTCACATCGAAAAATACTGCAAACATCTCTTAGGACTTCACGCCTATTATTCAAATCCAGGTTTTAGGAGAAAACTTGAAGGTGCATATCAATCTGACAAAGATGATGAAGGAATTTCTAGGTTCATCTCAGATCATTACGTTGTTGAGTTCTTAACCAAACAAATATTTGAACATTCACCTGAGTATCAAAAACTTGTCGATCCAATTTATCCAAATCGAAATGAAGTTTTGCATGGTGATGATTTAGATTATTTTAATAAGAAGCATTCTTCACTGAGGTGTATTCTGCTTTTGGATATTCTTTCAGATATGAAGCCAATAGTTGCTAAAGATAGTGACTTAAAACCAACTGATTCTGTGTCAGAAAACCCTTAAAGAAATAGTCTTGCAATTTTGCGAGGTTGAGGGGAGTGAAACTATTAGGTTTTTGAGACAGGCGTTTTCTTAAGAATTCGCTGAATCGTCGTTCTTGAAATCCTTCTATCTAACTTGCTCTCAATCTTACGTATTGAAAATCCCAAGTTGCTGAGAGAGATGATTTGAGTTTTTAAAGCTTCAGACGTTACTTCGGGTCGGCCACATCGCCAATCTCTCCCAAGTTGCTGAGCGGATAACTTCTTAGCCGCTAAAGCTGTTCTGATTCTCTCTTTGATTAATTCTCTTTCCAGTTGAGCCATTGCCCCAAGTATGGCCAACGTGGCTTGTCCCATGGGAGTGGTGAAATCAAGACTCTCTCTTAACGAAATTAATGAAACCCCGTAACCAGCTAACTCATGGATGAGGTTCAGCAGATGGCGAGTATTTCGGCCGATACGATCTATTCCAGTAACTATTAAGACTTTGAACTTACCGATACGAGCATCTAAAATAAGCTGATTCAGTGAAGGACGCTTCTCCTGGGAACCACTTATTCCCCTATCAACATACTCGGTTATCAATTCAAAGTCTCTGGAAAGTCCAAATTCCCTGATTCTTACTAATTGATTTTCAGGGTCTTGCTCTAAAAGGGTTGAAACTCTGGCATAAGCTACGGCTTTAATTTTCGTATTCATCCATCTTCAATAACACATTACATGTATTATTGTTTAACAATAAATTGTAATACAATAATTATTACATTGTAGTAAGATTGAATAATGAAATCTGAAAAAAAGAAAACCCCAAATGATTATCCAATGTTTGCATTTCGTACCAGTGAGGCTGATAAAAAACGTCTTTCGTCACTTATTGATAAAGCAGTTAAGTTAGCTAATAAGCATTTGAACGAGAATGATCGTTCAATAAGAAAGAACGATATAATAACTGAATCCTTAGAACTTGGATTGAATCAATTAATTAAGAAGCTTGAAAGGTAAGGTGGGGAGGTATTAGCTAACATTATGGAGTTAGACAATAATTGAAAGGGAACCATGAAGCATTTGTATTCACTAAAAAGATATAAGGAAATATATTATAACTAATGAATGAAAATATGAAAAAAATTATTGACCGCTATCCAGTATTTATTAAAAAAATTGGAAAATTTTCTGGAAAAGTTGAAGGATTAGATGCTCTGATTATTTGGCAATTTGTTAGACACAATGAACTCTATAAAATGACCTACGACGATCTGGATAAGGACGAGGATGATTTAACAATTGGTGGATTTTGTCAGATGTGGGGAATGTCTCACGCTGTTGACTATAATAATATTACGTTGCCATCTAAATTTTATTTCCGACAAACGCTAGTTAAGTTTTTTGATATGAGAAAGTTTTTTAGTGATGACAAATATGAAAAAATAGTTCGAGATTCATTTCCCAGGAATATACCTATCAAGTTGCAATACATTAATAATGGTAGGGATGATGCATTATCATTCGTACTTAATATTAGAGATGACGTAAAAACAATTAATAAAATAATTGAAGAAGAGATAATAAAAAAACAGAAAGAAATATTTGGAAAAGCAATTCCAGCGAGAACAATAAAAAGCAAGAAGGCACTTCTGCCTTGGTTCCTTTGTCATTATTTAAGAAAGGATTTAAAGTTAACTACCTCAGTAACTTCTGATCAGATTCTCGATTTACTAGATAAGGATATGGATGGTGCGCAAATTCGTAAAAATGTAAACTCATTCAAGAAACTCAGCCAAGATGCTCCATACGTTTTCTTCCTTAGGTCAAAATAAAAAAACGTTCCGCTCTATCTTCAGCCACGATTATTATTTAAAACAACCCTAACAAGCCCAATTGTTAGGAGGTTCCGTGAACGATCTATTAGAATTACTGAAAAAGCGCAAGAAGAAGAAAATTCATTCATTCAAGAAATTCAGACGTACTTATGCCATCACTCAGATGGAATTAGCTAAGCAGCTTGGCTGTAGTCAGACCTTTGTTTCGTATATTGAAAAAGGCCATAAAAAAGCAACGAGTAGAATGTGGAAAAAATATAAAAAACTGAAACGAAATATTTTGGAGGAATAGATGAAGCTGGAAAATATACCTAAGAAATATCGCCCCTCAGTGAAGAAAGTGATGGAGGGAAAGCTTTCTCCTCGAAAAGCTATAAAGGTCAAGTGCTATGAGTGTGTAGGGTTTGAAGATGCAAAGGCTCGAATCAGAGAGTGTAATATTAAAACGTGTCCTCTTAATTTTTATCGCCCTTTCCAGGAGAAATGTGATGAAAATTAAGCAAAATGGAAGAACGTTATGATTGAAGTTAGAGAAGTGAGTGAAAATGGTATTCATTTCATGAAATGTCATATCGAAAAATTAGATGAATTTTTGAACCTAGTAATCTCGAAAGAGATTTCTGCCGACGATGCAATTCTTTTTGTGTGGATAGCTTCATTTGCATGGAAAGCACCTCGCAAAAAAAGAAATGCTTGTAAGTTGTCTATCTCAAAGATGGCTGACTATTTTGAAATTTCTGAGCAAAGTGTACGTCGGAGACTTAAAAGACTCAGAGATGCTGAACTGATAGAGTCGGAATATAGAATAAAAGGCAGGGATGGATTTACTACATCATTCAAAAAATCGGCAAGTACCTGGGAGGCGAAAAAGAAAAGTGGAGGTCGAATAGAGCATGCTTATCATCATGTTCTAGATGAGACATTTATTGTGAGAACTGGAAAAAAAGAGGGACAGGTTTACCAGGATAATAATGAAGTCTTACACTAATGTGGCAGTTATATAAAGATATGCATCGTATTCAATTTATGAACACCAAGTGCCCTTTTTTTAATCAAGTTTTGAATGCAATGGTAGTCAGGAAATGGGCAGTATTAACTAGAAGAAGTAAAATTAGAATAAGTATTTAAATAGAACAAGAGGAATACCAAGCTCCGCTTTGGTTATTCTTTTTTTTTTTCTGAAAAGAGGATTCTTCATTTTTTCAGAAGCTCCAGTAAGAGCGCAATATTATGAAGAAAGAAATTAATCATTTGTACAAAATACTTAAACGTAAAAATGGCTTTAATGTAAGGAGAAAGTTGTGGTAGATGAGTTTAAAGATCATCGTTCAGTGTTTAGACTTTCAAAGAACGAGATTAATGATTCGCTCTTTAAAAATGAAATATTGGATGATGAATGGCTTAATTCAAGGCAAGCAGCTGCTTACTTGAAAATTAGTCAAAAAACTTTATATAACTTAACAAGCGGAGGAAAACTTCCATTCTATAAATTTGGAAGAAGAAACCGTTTTAAAGTAAATGAACTCAGAGAATTGTTGGAGTCTAAGAAACGAGGAGTTTTTTATGACTATTAGAACAGAATCCGATGGTACGTACACAGTGTTTTATTCAAAACGCCATACACTTACAAGACAATGCATGAACTTAAGGAAAAAAGGAATAAAGACCTATGCTAATGCAAGAAGAGTAGAGGCAGAGTTAATTGTAAGAGTTAATGAAAAGATAAAGGGTAAAACAGTTCCTCTTTGGAAAGAAGTTTTGAATGAATACTTTATTCACTTAAGAGATAAAGGAGTGACGTTAGGCACTTTTGATTCTTACAGGCTTTGCCTTAATGCCCATACTTTATCAGATTGGGGAGAAAGATTTATTGATGATATTCGTTCAGATGAAATCAGAAATCAAATTGCATTAAAGGTAGGAAAACGTTCTGAAAGCCATCAAAAGAATCTTTTAAAATACATTCGCGCTGTTTTTAGTTTTGCTCTTGAAAGGCGGTACATTCTTTACAGTCCAGTTCCGGCTATGAAATTTAGAATTGGGGATAAGCTTAAAAAAGTTTTAAATGAAAAGCAGGCAGGTGAATTATTGGATAGAGCAAGAAATGCTGACTCAGAATGGTATCCCGTATGGGCCACTGCTCTTTACACAGGAATGAGAAATGGTGAATTACTTGCTTTAAAGTGGAATAACTTAGATTTGGACAATAGAAAAATTTTTATTGTTGGAGCTTGGGAGAAAGGTAAAGGGTTTAAGGATTACACTAAGTCTGGAGATGATCGAATCGCAGAGATTGCTCCCCCTTTGCACTCAATTTTAAGCAGAATGAAGTTAGAAAATACAGATTCTCCTTATGTGTTACCCAGGATTGATAAATGGGATAAAGGTGAGCAGGCTAGAGAATTAAGGATGTTTTTGGAAGGATGCGGCCTGCCAAAAATTAGGTTTCACGATCTACGTGCATCTTGGGCTACGCTTATGATGTCAAAGGGGGTGGAGCCTATCAAAGTCATGTCTATGGGGGGCTGGAAGGATTTAAAGACTATGCAAATCTACATTCGTAAGTCTGGTTTGGACGTAAAAGGAATAACTGACAAATTATACTTGCATAATCCTGACTCTATCAGTGAAAATGTATTGAGTTTTAATTCTCCACAGAGATAGTAAATGAGGACTGTGGTGAATTGTGATGAACACCTCTGAAGAGGTAATTCTTTCTACGGTTTAGGGTAGTGCTCACGATCTCCACCATGGCCACTGAGGAGTAATTAACTCCTCGAAATTAATCAGGAAAATTCATTGCAAAATAAGCGTTGTGCCAAATATGTGCCACGGAGTTTTAAGTAAAATTTCAATGCGTGGTATAATTGTCTAAATGAATACCATTAGAAATCAACGAGTGAAGAATTTTCTTAAAAAGATAAAAGAACATTTTCTTTTGAGAACACCAGTATCAGAAATGATTTTGATCGTTGTCGTCGTGGCCTTGATCGTCTTCAAATACGCAGGTGATAAGTCATCCGCACGTCCAGTGGGAGATTATGGGCCAAGTCCATATGAGAAACATATTAATTCTCAAAATAAATAATAATTTTTTTAGAATTCTTTTAGGTTGAGTATAAATCATAAATAGGGTTAAGGGGGCTTCATGTTAGAGATGCGTTTTGTAAATAGATCCATATTACAAGTTGTAGGAGTGTTATTTTTGGCAGCCTCGCCATTTTTTTTATCAGATTTTTTTTCAGGAAAGTTTGGTGACTTGTTTAATAAGCTGGCAACGGCTTCTGCTCTATCAGCTTTGGTTATTTCAATCTTTAATGAGGCGTCTACAAATTCAAAAATTCATATACAGAATGTTCGTTACCGTTTGGATTCAAAATTAATGTTTATTTTAAGACAATTCGATCTCATTACGTTTGATTTTAATTATCCTAGCGGTATTCCGGGTAACGCTAAAGGATTCCATGCTTTTCGAGTTGCTATTGGAGATTTGCTTGCAGGGGGAGCAATTTTGAACCGAAGTTATTCTAATTTTTCATTCTGGGAAGCTCAGATTGTTGTTGATCACATAAATAACTATTTGAGCGAATTAATAGATTTGAGAGATGATTTGCTCGACCAACATAAAAATGTAGTTATGTGTGCACTTGATAACATAACTCCAGTTATTCATGTTTATCAGGAATTTTATAACCAATACTTAGCAATGTTGCAGCGAGGACATACCCCTAACGCAGACTTGGTGAGATCTGTTAATAGTTTACATATAAAGCTTCTTGAAATTGAGCCTAAGTATAAAGGGCTTAAAGAAGCCATATTAATGTAAGGGAACAGGAGAGCTTTAATTAAAAAATGACAGCAGAAGCTATAATCTTCTGCTGCAAATTTAAAAAGAAACTAATTCTATTTCTTTCTGTAGAAAATCTTTGTCGAGATGCGCGTAGATTAGAGTCGTCTGAATATCTTTATGACCGAGTAACTTCTGAAGCGTATAAATATTCCCTCCATTCATCATAAAATGACTAGCGAAGGTGTGGCGAAGATCATGGAAGCGAATCACTTTTGAAAGCCCTAATTCAAACTGCGACTTTGTAAAATACCTTTCAATCACATGATTTTAATCAAGATGACTTCCATCACTCTTACAAAATACAAATGAATTGTTTATTTTGGTTTTATGGAGTTTTTCCATAATGGCCTTAACGTTCGTATTCATCGGAATGAAACGGGATTCATGAATCTTTGTAGTCTGTTTAAGACCACTTCTTCCAAAGCAGCGACTAACCACGATATGATTATTTTCAAAATCAACTTTATCCCAACAAAGCCCGAGGATTTCACCCAGTCGCATACCAGTGTTTAAAGTCGCCACATAAAGATCATGAAAAGGATCGAGGCGAGTATATTCAAAAAATCTTGATACTTCGTCCTTAGTCCAAAACTTGATCATTCTAGGAGGCTCTATTAATTCAGAGTAACCTTTGATTGGATTCTCTAAAAGGTGATTCGACTTTATGGCATCTTTAAGAATTGTCTTGAAAACAATCAGAACTTTATTAATTGTTCTTGGATGCTTCTTTTTATCGAGCATAGAAGCAACGTTTCAGTCGGGGGAATTTGATATTTAAAAAACAATATCAAGAAATCTTTACATTCATAATTTAAATAAATCTAAATTTAAACCAATCTAAGAAAATATTGATGATTTTAAATAATCGAGTACGATAAGAAGATAACTATCTTAAGGGATTATATGAACACTGCTGTGAAGACATCTTCTCATCTCATACTACTTGATGATTTATCGAAACTTCCGGAAACACATTTAGACGCATATTTAGCAGAGATAACGGCGTCGAAAAAAATTGATCAATGCGAAGCTATAGTGCATTGTCGCTATATTTTAAGTGATGGTAATGGAAGGCCTCGAGTTAACGATCTTGCTCGTAAGTTATCGTTCAACATGCTCGATTATGCTATACCACGATCAAAACGTGACGAAGCAATTGAATTTCAAAATAAGTATGGATCATCTGAGAAATGGTCTGAATTAAATCACCAAGCGAGGGGGTTGTTTACTGATCTTGCTCAATCAGGAGAAGGTGGAGAGACGTTGTTATATCTCCTTGCTGAGACCTATTTAAAGATACCCCAAGTTAGTTGTAAAATGCCCTTGAAAACAAGCACGGGTATGCATATTCATGGTTCAGATGGATTACATGCAAAATTTGATAAGAATAAAAACAAGCTTGCTCTCTATTGGTGTGAATCGAAACTGCATAATACATCGTCAAGCGCTATTTCAGAATGCTTTAAATCCATTGCTCCTTACCTTGTCGGAGCAGGGGGCTCATTTGCAGATCAAGAAAGAGACTTGCAATTACTCAGGTCTCATATTGATTTGCGAGATTCGGAATTAGAAGATGCTTTCCTGGATTATTTAAATCCTGATTCGAAAAATTTTAATACATTGGAATATAGAGGATTGTGTCTAATCGGTTTTGATTCAAGTTTGTACCCATCTGAAAATAATAAAAAAGAAAATGAAGTTTTAAGGAAAGAACTTGAGATAGAGACTTCAAGGTGGTGTAAATCAATGAGTCACTATATTTCAAAAGAGAAACTTGCAAATTTTAATTTAGAAATTTTTTGCTTACCTTTTCCAGAAGTTGAAGAATTCAGAAAGGCATTCCTTGCAGAGTTGAGGAGTTAAAATGAATTTAGAAAATCTAGCAAAAAGAATTTTTGAACTCCCAAGATTTCAGGAACGTTACAAAGTACTTGCCAAAGATTCTGTTCAAAAACAATTTACTAAAAGTTTTGTACATATGACAGAAGAGGGAGTGATAGATTGGCCTTATATGCTAGAAGTTGCGAGCGTCTTGTCGCAATCTTCAGATGGGAGGCATGAAGAAGCCGCTTTAAGAATAGCCCAGCATTGTCTTCGCAATAAGCTACCTCTATCTTATCATTATTCTTCAAGTATTATCCTTGATACTTTAACAAATCGTGCTTCATTGAATCTTGCAATTGATAAAGAGTTGCTACCAAGAAATATTTTCTCCTTGCTTCCTCCTCCATTACAATTGGATAGAATTAGACGTGAAATCCAGTTTTCTGAAAAAATCGGAGATAAGACGTGCTATTTTAATAGATATCAGCGAGTTTTGTGGGATTCCTTAAACGAGTGTGATCGATTAAGTACTTCCGCTCCGACATCAACAGGAAAATCATTTTTAATAAAGAGTTGGATAGGGGAATTTCTAAATTTAAACAATAACAGTGTTGTCGCCTATATCGTTCCAACGCGTGCACTTATCAGTCAGGTAGAATTGGATTTTAAAGAATTTTTTATTAAAAATTATCAATATAAAGTTAACGTGACTTCAATTCCCAGTAAAAAATATCTTAAGATAGAATCAGCAAATGTTTTTGTTTTAACTCAAGAAAGGCTTCATTTTTTGATTGCTGATTTTGATTCCAATCTACATGTCGACGCACTTGTAGTGGATGAAGCACATAAGATCGGGGACGGGGCACGGGGCGTGCTTCTAGAGCAAGCAATACAGTCAATTTTAGCTTCAAACGAAAAATGTAAGGTCATTTTTGCGAGCCCTATGGTTACTAATCCTGAGATACTCTTAAAGGACGAGAAATATAAAAATTTAGCTGTTACATCAGAGCATACAACGGTTAATCAAAATCAAATTTGGGTCTCACCACTTCCAAGTGATTCCCTTCAATTTGCAGTGGAGTATTGCTATGGAGATGAGTTGGTAGAACTTGGAAGGATTAAGTTACCATTTAGGCCTACCCATGCAAGTAAAAGACTTACTTTTGTTAGTTACATAATGTCTTCCAAAGATGGGGGTAATTTAATTTATGTGAACGGAGCAGCGGATGCTGAAAAGGCTGCTCAGCAGTTATGCGATCTAATTGAGGAAGAGATTGATTTAAAAACAAATGAAGAAATACAAAATCTCATTGATTTGATTAAAGTTACGGTTCATCCAAAGTATTCTTTAATAAATACATTGAAGAAAGGAGTAGCATTTCACTATGGAAATATGCCTCTTGGTCTTAAAGAGCAGATTGAAAAACTGTATGGTCAAAATTTAATAAAATATTTAATTTGTACATCAACATTGGTAGAAGGTGTAAACCTTCCATGTAAGACCATTTTTATGAGAGGTCCACAAAAAGGTAGAGGAAAGCCCATGAATTCTTCAGATTTTTGGAACCTCTGTGGGAGAGCTGGACGATTAGGAAAAGAATTCCAAGGTAACATTGTATGTGTAGATCCTAAAGACTCTGGTGTATGGAAGTCACCTCCACCTCGCAGACGGATATCTCAAGCTATCGTACCATCAACAAATGCTGTAATGAGCGAAATGTCCGAGTTTATCAAATTTATAGAAAATGAAAAAATCGGGGAGACGTATACAAAGAAGCCAGAGTTTGAGAGCGTTTATAATTTATTAGCTTTGAGTTTATTAAAACACAATAAAATAACAACATGCCAGGCTGTTGCTGAATTATCGTTAGAGGAACAAGAGATATTAAGTGAATTAATAAAAAAATCTTTGGAACAGATCACTGTTCCCGTAGAGCTAATTCAAAGAAATCCAGGCATAAGTCCTGTTGCGATGCAGTCCCTTCTTAATTATTTTGATACATATGAAAAAGACCTTGTAGGGCTGATCCCACTTTTGCCTGAGCATGGTGATGCAGTTCAAATGTATACACGAATTTTTTCAAGAATTGATAAACATCTTTCAAAGTCATTCCGGACTACTTTTCGAGATGCTGTTGTTGTAGTTAGTTGGATGAGAGGTTATCCATTATCGAGAATTATTTCTGAGAGAATAAAAGTAAAAACAAAAAAAAATCAAGCCTTCACCTTGCCTGCAATAATAAGAGATACGATGGAGGACGTAGAGAAAATAGCTCGATTTTTGGCGCCTAAATACTCATCGTGCTACTTGGATCTATTACGTTATTCCTTTATGAAAAGAGATCGAGAAGATTTAATAGAGAGCCTACCTCCTCTTCACATGTGGCTTGAATTTGGTACATCTCAACAAACTCAGTTATCTTTAATTTCATTAGGTTTATCACGCGCAAGTGCAATAGCATTATCTGAATTAATGGTCGACGACCAAATGGACGAAGCTCAAGCCTTGAGTTGGATTTGTAAGCAAGATGTCGAAAATTTATCGCTGTCTAAAATTGCTTGTGATGAGATAATCAAGATTAGAGACTTAAACAAGTCTTAACTTGCACTTAGTAGAACGCATATTTTATCAAGTTTAATGGGTTTTTAACGTTGTCAGATATTAAAGTTTCTGGCAATAAATTGAAAATTAAAATAATCATGTTACTCAAATACTTAGATAAGATTACATTTTCTTCCAAATGAATATTCTTACATCCATGCACAAGGTTGCAACGATATTGATATAGAATTTCCATTGATACCTTGATTAATTGTTCGTTCGATAAGGACGTGATGTCAATACTTGAAAGTGGGTAATTATCATTTCCGTTTTTTTAAAATTTTGCAATTTTACCGAGACCTGTTCCATTTTTTCTTGTTTGAAGTTTGTGCATCTCCTGAAAATTGTTTTTAGTATATTCTATAATCTTTCTATTGATTTCAAACAAGTCATTGCTCAGCAAGCATCCTTGATTTGTTAAGGCATAAATATTACTTGAAAAACCAATGACCATTTCTTTGTCGTAATCGTGCTCTTGATTTGCTGTTGATTAACACCAACTGATAGAATTAAGCGCAGAATACAGAGATGAAAAAATCAGAATTTCGTCTTTATTATTTGATTCCTTAGTCTGAATAGCTTTTTTTATCCACGGTATGACAATCTTCATTTGATCAGGTTGGTGATTTGTTTTATTTGGGGTTACTCTAAGCACGGTGCTAAGTCCTTTCAAAATATATTTTATTAGCTCTATTTTCATATAGAGCATATTTTTATTATACATAAAATGTGTGCCAAACGTGTGCCACGAGAGGCATTTTTCTCCACTTTTTAACAAAAGTAGAACGCAACAAATAACAAGCTCATGTTGTTAAATAAGTTAATAATTACTATCGTTTAATGATGTTTTTCATTGAAGAAAATTGTTAATAATATTTTGTAAAAAATCGCCCTAGGGCCTCCCACAACCTCACCATCGAAATTTCGATGGGAGACACCTCTTCCAAGTAAAATTCATTAAATTCTTCAATTTATTACAATAGCTTAGAGTTTTCAAAAAAAGTTTGAGCACACTGTTCTGTGAAGTCGTGACAAGAAAAATGTGTTGGAAACTGATCCTAAAGCATCGTACTAATGCAATCTAGTATATTAAGCAATTTCCCAATCATACAGGTATTGCCTAGTCGGCTAAATGACATAATTTATATCAAGAAACATTAACACAAGAAGAATTAATCCCGTGCCGATACTAGGTTGAATCAGATCAAGTCTGCTCTGTCGGATTTTTTCAGAGGGGCGCTTCTAAAGAGGTGTGGTGGTACTTCTTTGCACAATAACTCTTGGGGGCAAACATCTAGATTCGCTTTCTATAGACTAATATATGGCAAGAGCACATTATTTTTCGAAGCTGATTTGGCCAATGCTAGTTCACCATAAGTAAGAAGGAAATATGTAATGGCAACAAATGACAGGGTTTTAATTGATGGTATTATTGATGATATGGTTAATTCTAAAATACCATCAGATAGGAGGGATGAGGCATTTGAACATTTTTCTTTTGAACAGATTCTAAAGGACACAGATCCGTCAGATGATGAAATAAAAGAAGGAAATGTAGATGGGAGAAATGATGGAGGGATTGATGGTTTCTTTATTATTGTAAACGGAAGTATCTTGTCAGATTTGGAAAACTTTAATTGGCCTAAAACTGGTGCAGAACTGGATGTTTGGATAATCAATTGTAAGCATCAAGACACATTCAAACAGGCACCTGTAGATAATTTATTTGCTAGCTTGTCTGAATTATTTAATTTTAGTATTTCGAAATGTAACTTGAGGTTGGATTACCCTGAAAAAATCTTGAACTATAGAGAAAATTTGCAATATGCATACAGGAAGCTATCTCCACGGTTGAAAAGGTTTTCTATCAACGTTTGCTATGCCTCCAGAGGAGATACATCTATTATTGGTGAATCTATACTGTCGCGCTCAAAGCAAGTCGAACAAATTGCATTGAGTTATTTTAGCAAATGCATTTCCACTTTTTCTTTTTATGGAGCGACAGAACTGGTTGAACTGCATAGAAAAAAACATCTTACAACACTTGAATTACCTTTTTGCAAAGTCCTGTCAAGCGGTGAAAGGTATATATTATTAGCTAATCTGTCAGATTATTATGATTTTGTTTCCGATCCAGAAAGTGGTAAGTTAAGAAGATATTTATTTGATTCGAATGTTAGAGATTTTATGGGACTGAATAATGTAAATGAAGATATTAAATCTACCCTCGAAGATGAAGATTCTCCAGATTTTTGGTGGCTGAATAATGGAGTGACAATTCTTTCAACCTCTGCAAGTCTTATAGGAAATTCAATTCTTCTTCAAGATATACAGATAGTTAACGGATTACAAACGACTGAGTCTGTTTACAACTATTTTCTTCATGGAGGAAAAGATTCGAAAAAACGATCGGTACTTATTAAGATTATTGTTTCGACTGAAGATGTAGTTAGAGACGCAATTACGAAAGCTACAAATAACCAAACAAACGTTGAGCTTTCATCGTTGCATGCAACCGACAAGATTCAAAGGGATATTGAGGATGTTTTACTTCGCAGTAATATCTATTATGATAGAAGAAAAAATTATTACAAGAACCTGGGGCATTTATCCTCTGATATAATTTCACCATTGTATATTGCATCTGGCTTTGTTTCATTAATATTGAAATCACCCTTTAAAGGTACAACTTTACGTAACAAATTCATGCGCTCTGAAGAGGCATATAATACTATATTCTCTTTCGAAACCCCTCTTAATGTTTGGCCCCAGATAGCTACGTCATTGAAAAAAACAGACATGTTTTTAGAAGCTAAGAGACCTACAGGTAAAAAAGGAAATGAATTTTTTCTTAAGAAGCAGCGACATATAACTTGCTTCATTTTAGTTTCAAAAATATTTGGGAAATTTGATTTTTCAATTAATGAACTAATTAACCTTGAGCAGAGCAAAGTGTCAGAAAATGAATTTCAACAAGTATGGTCTATTATCAAGAGCAACACTGTTCAAGGACGCACTAGGAGTGATTTTATTAAATTGTGTACAGTTGCAGCTAGCGAGTTTGGGATTACAGGTCTTGATCGGATAGAAAGAGAAATTGGGGCACTTAATTATGGTACCGACAGTCCAAGGATGTCCAAAAATCCTAAGCTACAAGATGTTGTTGGTATGGATTTTGCCTTGAAGTTAAATACGTTATTGCCAGATCAGCCATGGAAGCCTGGCCTTCATAAAAAAGTTTCTAAGGAATTAAAATGTACAACTGGGCAGTATTTTGCAGCAGTGAAAATGTTAATAGATGAAGGAATTAGGCACCGACAGAAAGATGGAGTAGTTTATGATAATGAAGGTAATATAATTACATTCGATTCTTCTAGAGTGAATTCCGAGACAATGGAACTAATCTCTGTGGAAATGGAGAATGAGTAAGGCTACTTACTAAGTAAATTCAAGAAGGATATTCTGGAGGCAAGACAATAATAAATAGGCATAGTCGATGCGTTTAATTTACTTTTTTCTTTTTTCATCCTTATTAATTTTCACTTCAACTTCTTGGGCCAGTGGCGGACATGGGGGAGGAGGACGTTCTTATTATCATTCTTCCTATAGTAGTTCCAGAAGTTCGTATTCGCGTTCGAGATCTATAAGTCGTGCGGTATATGTACAAGGGGATAGCACTAACCGGGAACATATGTACCGCTACATTATCGATCGAGGCCAGATGGAAATATCAATCCCTATACTGGAAAAATTAGTACGAAGTCCCCTTAACGTAGGTCAGATAAATTATGAAGCAGTTTAGCTTGTTCTATGCCTTTTTGTTCATTTTACTTATGTGCTCTTCATGTGGAAAAGATAGTTTAAAATCTACATCGAGTAATTCTTCCCCTTATACAAGTTCCTCAACATGCAAGACAGCTACTCACTCCTTACAGGGATGCTGTTCAAGCCATGGGGGAGCTCGTAATTGTGTCACGGAAGGTGATTACTTATTTACAAGCGAAGGAAGGTTAGTTTGTAATGATGGGAGTAATTCACCTTCATGCAGTTACTAGAAAATTATGTAAGCAATACATTCAGTACGATCAGGTTAGCACAAAGCGAACGTCAGGTTTATCGGGGGAAAGTCAACTCCACTTAAGGCCCTGATTGATTATATCGTTTTAATGAAAAAATATAGCGGGAATACTTGTTTCGAGATCAGTGGGACGAACTAGGCTTTACCAATTTAATCCCAAAAGTCCATTTGTTAAACCGATTAAAGAGATAATTGAAATATCTTATTCAAATATGAACATTAAGATGAAAGAAAAAATGTTCAAAGAAAGAATGAGGCCGAGGGCCAAGGGAAAAGAGGTCATTAGTTGAAGATTAATTTAAAAACTTGCACAGAAGAGGAGCTTTGGAAATATGTTGCAATTGAGCTTGCCAAAAACGGTGTAGATGTCATTCTCGTCGGAGGAGCAGTTGTTTCAATTTATTCAGAAGGGGCTTATCGTTCAGGTGATTTAGATTTTGTGCTTAATGATTTTTCTCGCCAAAAGCTCGACGAAGTTTTAACGAACTTAGGTTTTAATAAATCTGGACGGTTTAAAGAAATCTCAATAGTTAAAATATTTTCAACAACGATTTTGAAAAGAATGCATTTAATGAAAAAACTCTTCGCAGAAGTGGCCCTGGATTTTGTGGCTGTTTAGGTAACAAAGACTAATTAATGAATTGGAATCTTTGATCAGTGGCCACCTGTTAAATTTTTCAATGAACTATCAATGCATTTGCTTCCTCTCATGATCAAGTGTTAAGCTTTTCTAACAACTTTTTTCTCCTCCAGGATCAATTGATATGAAGATCGCAACCCTCTGTGGAAGTAACGCCAGTGTTTCAGCAAATCATGCAATCTTAAAAGCAGTAGGGAAATATTTTGAAGAACATCAGTGTATAAATCTTAATCTATGCTCTCTTCCTTTTTTCACTCCCGACAATCAGTACGGTGAGCATGTTCCTCATGAAGTTTTAAGGATGCGAGAAGTTGTGGCCGATTGTGATCTTCTGGTTATTTCCACACCGGAATACGCTCATGGGATTCCTGGCATTTTAAAAAATGGGTTGGAGTGGCTGTTTTGCGCTGAGACCGGAAAGACACCCGTTGGGATCATTGTAGGCTCGGCCCAAGGAGAATGGGCGAGAGATCAACTTATCGAAGTTCTCACCACGATGGATTTCTCCGTCAATCTTGAGCAGACTCTGATCATTCATGGAGCGCGAGTTAAAATTGATCAAGACGGCAATTTTCTGGATAGTGATACACAGAAGACCTTTTTTGAATTTCTAGAAGCCTTGAAACAATTGATGAAGCAAAGATTTTAATTGCAGACTAGAGAAAGGATTGCCAGCGCAATTTTTCGTTTACAATAGACTTAGGGGCGTGCATTTTCACTATCCTAAGTCTGCTGGAACCTTGCTTTAAAAATATTATTCAAAAAAATTATGGGATAAAGTATCATTGCGAAATGAGTGAGGCAGTGGCACGATGAGGAATCATTAATCCGAGTCTAGGAGTTTTGCATGCAACAGCCAAAAAACCAAATCTGTTTGATGTTTGATAAAGAAGCCGAAATGGCAGCTCACTTCTATGCGGAAACTTTTCCCAATAGCTCAGTTGGCTCCGTTCACCTGGCCCCCGATGACTATCCCATGGGGAAGGCGGGGGATGTGCTTACTGTTGAATTCACTGTTTTAGGTATCCCGTGCATTGGGGTAAATGGCGGCTCTTATTTCAAACACAGCGAGGCTTTTTCTTTTCAGATCGCAACTGATGATCAAGAAGAAACGGATAAATATTGGAATGCCATCGTGGGTAATGGCGGTGAAGAGAGCGTGTGTGGTTGGTGCAAAGACCGCTGGGGTCTTTTTTGGCAAATTACACCTCGTACACTCACGGATGCTATGATCAAGGGCGGGGATGAAGCGAAACGAGTCTTTAATGCCATGATGAAAATGAAAAAAATCGATGTGGCGGCCATTGATACTGCTCGCCGCGGATAAGATCAAAAGGATCAAAAGGCGCCATCACCCCTGTGGTGGCGCAGGTGCAAAATTAGCAGTTAACAACCGTTACCAGTCAAATTCAATATTACCCGGGCAATATTGACATGCTGATTTCACCCGGGTATAATCCTATACCAGGAGGGATTATGGAATCGCCAGACACCTATACAGCTTTTGAAGGAAATAAACTGATCTTCCAGGGCTCGCTTTCGGATGTTGTTCTAAAAATCAAAAAGCGACTCGGTAAAAAAGAAAATAATTCAATTTTAATTTTTAGCAATTCTACTGGGAAGACAATAGATTTTAATTTTCATGGCCTTGAACAAGACGTTCAGAGACGACTAGAAGTATATGTTACTGAAGAATCTCCAACAGATAATCCTGGCCCCGGAAGACCTAAATTAGGGGTTATGTCACGCGAGGTTTCTCTATTGCCTCGTCACTGGGAATGGTTGGCGACACAGACTGGAGGTGCGTCTGCGACTTTGCGTAGCCTTGTTGAGGAAGCAAAAAAGAAATCGGCAAATGGAAATCAAATTAAACAAGCTCAAGAACGAACTTATAAATTTATGTCTGTTATTGCTGGAGATTTCGAGGGATACGAAGAGGCGCTTCGTGCATTATACAAGAGAGATAAAAAGACTTTTTTAGCACAAATTCAAGACTGGCCTAACGATGTTAAAAATCACGCTATTGAAATAGCAACTCCCGCATTTGATACGGTGTAGTGGAATATGAATACAATCACACACGTCTCTGATACAGCGTTCTGGGTAGGAATTTTCAGAGCACAAGAATCTAGCCGCAAGGACGCTTTATTTGAGGACCCATTTGCAGCTCTGCTTACGGCGGAAAAGGGACAGGATATTGTTGATCACGTCTCTGGCTCACGTTATGTCTCGTGGACTGTGGTCATTCGCACTCGCGTAATTGATGAAATGATTAATTCGCTTCTATTAGAAGGCGTCGATACTATTATTAATCTAGGAGCGGGATTGGATACTCGTCCTTATAGACTTGAACTTTCAGCGTCTTTACGTTGGATAGAAGTGGATTATCCACATTTGATTGAGTTCAAAGAAGAAAAACTAAAAGAAGAAAAAACAAATTGTCATTTAGAGCGCGTGTCTCTTGATTTAGCAAATCAGGAAGAACGTCAGATATTTTTTTCTAAAGTAAATTCACAAGCAAAAAAAGTACTTATTCTCACTGAGGGCGTCATTCCTTACTTGAGCGAGGAACAAGTCAGTTCACTGGCAATTGATCTTCATGCTCAAAATACTTTTTCATTTTGGATTACTGAATATCATTCTCATGAAATGTATAGAAAGTTGCGGAATGCGAGAAAGAACAAGGAAATGGAAAAGGCACCTTTTCAGTTTTTTCCAGCGCATTGGCTTGCCTTTTTTAATGAACGCTCATGGAAAGAGAGAGAAGTTCATTACCTTGTTGAAGAGGGAAAAAAATGGGGGCGGCCATTTCCTGTGCCCTGGTGGGCGAAAATCCTACATTTTATAATGCCGGCCAAAGAAATTGAAAAATTTCGTAAAATGTCCGGATATATTATATTTGAGTCTAAGTGACATCTTAAAAGGTGCCATCACCCCTATGGTGTAGCAAGTGCATAATTATAACCCGACTAAAAAGGTTCCAGGAACCTTTGGGGAGGAACCTTTGGGGGACCTATTGGAATTCGGAAATTGCTTCGATGAAAATTTTTCCAAATTTTTTTAGCTTTTTGGGGCCAACTCCAAACAGGCTTTCGAGTTCGGAAAGATCTTTTGGTTTTGTTTGTGCCATCTCGAGTAAAGTTTTATCAGGAAAAATCTTATAACTTTTAGTCCTCTTCGCTTTTGCTAGATTAGTACGGAAAATTTTGAGGTTTTCGAATAGTGTTTGCTCCGTTCCATCGGGAGACTTAAATTCTTTTGAAATCGCGGTTGTTGATTTTTTTGTCGTTTTCTTTTTAACAACTTTCTTTTTGACTAGCGGCTTAATTTTCACCAAAGTCTTTTTATAATCGGCCCTGAGGAAAACTTCTTCTTTGCCTTCTAAAACTTGAATCGCGCGTCTGGTGAGTTTGAGTTCCGATTTACCATCCATCAACATTTTTAAATGGCCTTGAGCAATCAGCTGTCGATAAACCGAAAACCAGAGTGCTTGATCACCCTCATGACGATTGACCATGTATTGAACATTATATTTTTGATTTGTTTCGTACACGGCTGTAAGCGCAGTAATGGCCAATTCAGTGGCATTGATTTGCTTAGCAGACGGAGCCAGACAAGTATCGCAGTTTTCACAAGGGCCCCGGTAGGGATCATCGAAATAGCCTAGTAGGACTTCACGCCTGCACTTTGTGGTCTCGCAAAATCCTAAGATCGCATCAAGCTTTTCATCACTCACGCGTCTTCTGGCGGCAGACTTTGTTCCTTTATTTTGAATGCGCTTTAAGAGGACAAGATCAGCCAGGCCGTAGAGCATCCAGGCATGGGAAGGCAAGCCGTCTCGGCCAGCACGACCAGTTTCTTGATAATAGGACTCCAGGCATTTAGGAAGATCCATATGTGCCACAAAACGAACGTCAGGTTTATCGATCCCCATTCCAAAGGCAATGGTGGCAACGACGATGATAGATTCTTCGTTGATGAATTTTTCTTGTACACTATTTCGATATTCTTGATCGAGTCCTGCGTGATAGGGCATGGCCTTGTGGCCTTTTGATTTTAGGAAGAGCGCCACTTCTTCAGTGCTTTTTCTCGATAGACAATAAACAATGCCAGCGTCATTAGGATGTTCTTTTTCAATAAAGGCTAAAAGCTCATCTCTATTTTCAGTTTTTGACCCTTTCTTTGAAACACTATAGCGAATATTAGGTCGATCAAAAGAGCTGATATAAACGGGAGCATTCTCTAATGAAAGACAACTGATAATTTCTTTTTTGGTAGCAGCCCCCGCAGTTGCAGTGAGGGCGATTCTTGGAGTATTAGGGTAGCGTGTGGCGAGCATCGAAAGTTCCATATACTCAGGTCTAAAGTCATGCCCCCATTGCGAAACACAATGAGCTTCATCGATGGCAAACAAAGAAATTGTAACTTTATCTAAAATTTTTTGGAATAGTGTTGTCATCATACGCTCAGGAGAGACATAAAGAATTTTCAAACTTCCAGTAAGCAGCTCTTTTTCAATTAATTTTTGTTCTGATTTTGTTATAGACGAATTCAGCAGTGCTGCTTTAACGCCTTTTTTCAGGAGAGCGTCCACTTGATCCTTCATCAGTGCGATCAGCGGAGAAATAACAATAGCTGTCCCGGGTCGGGCGAGTGCGGGAATTTGATAGCAGAGTGATTTTCCCCCACCAGTTGGCATTAATATTAGCGCATTCTCTCCAGTAATAACGGAGTTCACAATTTTTTCTTGATTCCCACGAAACTGATCAAAATTAAAAATAGTTTTTAAAATGGCGCGTGAGTCGCTCATGTTTTAACCTTGAGTGAACCACAAAGCTTCAGCATCATGATGAGCAATTAGCTTAAAAGTTTGCCCCTCAGTAAGAGCTTGAGGCCCTGTAAGCAACTGAACGGCCTGTTTCCAACAAGACAATTGAGGCAAATGAGGAGCAGTGCTGATTATCGTATCTGGATCAAGTTGCAGCTCATACCAAAAGGCCACGGCATGACATGTCCCGGATTGAGTTATCTTAAATTCAATCGGCACTGATTCGTTTGCATGATCTTTTTTAAAATCAAATTCAAAGATCGAGGCAATTGCACTTAGTTCTCTGAAGTCCACTTTGGCAAGATGGTAACCAATATAGTTATATAAAGAAAACTGATTGAATGGCGATAAATCGAAATTGGAGATTGTTTCCACTCGATGATTCTTATAAATTTCACTGGACTCAATACACATTGCATAGACTCGAACTCCAGCTGGAATAAGCTGCGCATTCGGTTTTAACAAATGTTTTCTGGCATGCTCAATGGCCACCAATGCGTTTTCTCCCAATAAACCATTATCAAATATTTCAGTGACTAAAATATCTGCGCGTTCTGCTAAATCTTTTCCTACAATTAAATTAGTTGAAAGTTTATTGATCACCTGGATTTGGTCTTTGAAACCGTTTCGTTCAATGATTATTTTTGCTTTTTCTGCAACCATGGAAACTTCTTCACAGGTCGTCACCTTGGTTGCTCCGTGACGAGCGGCCATCATGGCGAGTAGTCCAGAACCAGAGCCTATATCCAGAACAACTCCACCATTTTGAAGGGCGGACTTGAGAGCTTTTTCATAGGCATCATTTCTGACTGTATCGTTCATCATCGGAAAATGCCATGGAACAACTTCTGAAGTCATTACTACATCTCCAGCAGTAATTTCTTCTTTTGTTAATTCATTAATTTTAATGTTCACGATTAGCGCCTTTTGTTGTTTGATTAAACCAAAGCCTAACTTTAGTCATTACTATCGGCAAGCATTTTGCGAATTACTAATGATGATAATATCGCCACACCCACCATCACCACTGCCCAAATGGTCAGAGTGCTGAAGTAGCCACCATAAACAGTTTGAACGATTTCTTGAGTGATTATTTGGTCTTTCTTCAGAGCAATCGAGGTTGAGAATACCGCACCAACGATACCACTGAGGGCGATAGAAACTGAGAACAAGCTAACAGAGAAGTTCTCGATGTGTTTTGGTGCTACGGATAGGATGAAGGCCACCACCATTGAACCTACGATCACTTCAGCAAACGCCTGGAAGAAGTGAATCACTAAGAAGACTTCGGGTCGAATAATAACGTCACTGCCTATGTTTTTAACGGCGAAGGTTAGAATGGCAAAGGCGATGGCCGTTAAGACGAATGAGCAGGCAACTTTAGTGGCGGTGGAGAGCTTGATGTTACGCTTTTCAAGTTTATCGAATATCAATGCAATCACAGGGCCTGCGACCATACACCACAAGGGATTCATGGCCATCGCGGCTTCTGGCGCGATTGGAATAAAACCAAATAAATTGCCTCGCATGGTATTGATCGTCACCATGGTCATTGAGGTCATCATTTGTCCGTAGTAGACAAAAAAAGCCGTGGTTAAAACGGTCATGATTAAAATAGTTCCCATTTTTAGGGCATCTGAGCGACTGGCCTTGAACATTAAGCTTATGAAATAAAGGATTGCAGCGGCGCCAATAGCGTAAACCACGTTTTGTCCAACTTTCATGTTGGAAAACATAAAAAATACTAAAGCAATCATCGCGAGAGAAATCAGGCCAAATGCGCTCCAGTTTTTGGCGCTCACGGGTTCCTGGTCAATGATAGATCCGATTTCAACGAATGATTTACGTGAAATAACAAAAATGACAAACGCCAGGAAGGCCATCGCGGCCGACAGGAGAAAGCCGCCTCTAAAGCCGATCACTAAAACGAACATTGGGAATAAATATTGGCCTAGTAAAGCGCCGACGTTATTGACGGAGTAGTTCACGGGATAGCCTTTTTCAAAATTCTCTCGGCTTGAAAAAGTTCTCTTAAATAGGCCCGGATAGCTTGGCGACATAAGACCGCGCGAATAACTGGCCAAGGCAATGCCCGCGAGGCTCAGGGCGACGTTGGTTATACTTGCACCGATGACTAACAAGAGATAGCCGGCGGCAAAAGCAAAATAGGCGATCGTTAAGGAGCGATAGGCGCCTAAAAATTTGTCAGCAATGAAGCCACCTGCGATCGCAAACAGTGGACCGATGGCAGAGAAAGCACCAACAATCATCATGGTATCTGATTCATTATATTTTAAGTCTTCCAGAAAAAAACGAGTCAAGATGACCATGACACCATAGAAAGAAAGACCAAATGCCATCTGGCACACCATCATAGACTTATTGAGCTTATTCCACATAAAAACCTAGTTTTTTAGTTTATCCTGTTTGAATAAGCATAAATGTATCATGAAACGGATTCGAAAGGGTACCTGGAACCTTTTTATGGAACCTTTTTATTTTGCTGGATCAGACTTAAACGGAGCACAGGCGCCCTCTACGAATTCATAGCCAGGCATTTGAAATGGGTAGGTGTTTTTTTGAAAATCCCATGCCCACACCGGAAAGCTCGACATGATCCCGCCATTCACCCCAGTGCAGCTGCCAAGCCCGACAAATGCTTCACTTTTTACACGACACTGACAGCTCAAGGGCCTATTTGGATTCGTTGGATTTCTTTTTTCTCTGCAGGGAGCGGCATCGCAAATGGCCCAATAGTGATCGCCATTATAGCCCGGCGTTTGCGGATCACATTTTATAAACTTTTGTTTCAGAATATCGCACCAGCCACGATACGAATAAGTGGAGACGAATTTGTATTTAACATGATCCACTTTATATTGTCCGCTCTTAATGGCCTTACATACAGGAGCTTGATCCACGGAGCAAGGATGAGTCGTCGTGCATCTGGCACGAGTTAAACGTTTAACGATTAGATCCTGGATTTCATTGGTGGCAACAATATGAGTCTCATTCACTCTGGCGCAGTCACAGTTGGCTTTTTCACCATTCATCTCACTATTCATTTGGCAATCAGGCGATGCGCTACAGAGGGCGTGCCATCCAGTACAAACGACGAAATCCTCTGGCACATGAGTGCCTGCATTCGCCAAGGTCATTAGATTTATCGTTACAAATAGCAAGGCGAGCATTAAGGATTTCATCGTTATTCCTGTGTTTAATTTTTTGGATTGAGTACAATGATAGACGGATTCACGAGCTGAGTAGGGTCTCCTCCGCGCGAGGTTCCCGGCACGACGTAGTTTCTCTGGATGATCTTGATAAATTCGCCTTTAGGAACAGATTTTTCGCTGATCGCTGTACAATTAGGAATGCCTGAGCAGTCGCGGGCAAAATACTGTAGGTAGAGTTTGTCAGTGTTGGCGACCGTTGCGGAGAACTCGCCTGCGCTTCCTGCTAGATCGTTGTGAGTGCGATTAAGAACTCCTACCAGAGGAGGGAGCCAGTTGACCGAGAGGCTCACATAGTTTGCATTGCCTGTGGCAGTTCCGAGGACTCCTGCGGCAGCGATCACTTCGCCTTTATCCAAGCTTACCGTCTTACTTATCTGATAGTCAGCATCGGCAGTATCTCCCAGGCAATTCATTGGACGCTTGAGGCAGTGCTCGCCGAGAAGATCTACCCAAAGAAGCAGACTCTGAAAACTAGCGTCGCTTGCTTCAGCTTGTCCCCACTGAAGTTTTACTGCCTTGACGAGATTGTTGAGATCTCCCTGAAGTTTTAAGTCAGAACGAGCTGTTCTCGGTTCACGCACCGGCGCAGGATATGGCTCGGCAGTGTGTGTGGGAATTTTCTCTCTTATTCGAAACACTTGAAGCGGAAGGCTTCTGCGCCAGCGCTCACCCAAGACTTCATCAAACGGCATTGAGTATCTTATCAGTGTTATAAAATCATCCGCAGATGAGCCGAGTCCTAGTCGTGCGATGTCTTTTGATACTTTTTCCGTAAAGATCTGATTGCGGTTGTGAACGCCGGCCTCTAGAAGCGCATCGCTCACTTTTCTTTCCATCGCTGCGTCCGGAGTGATAATGAAATAGCGTTCCTGATCCCAAGAGGCTCCGGACTGACGTTGAATACTAACGTTGTTGTGGCTATCCCCAATGCTGGCGAATCCCATTATGCGAGAGGGGTTTGGCGAATTGGAAAAGAGAATGCTCTTCATGAATGGATCGGTGATCGTTTTATAAATTTCATCGTTGGTGTTGATCTTTCCTTGACGAGTGAACACGTAAGATTCAATCCCAAAATATCCGCCGGCAGGTGGAAGAGTTCCGAGCACGACAATGGCTTCCCGTTCGTCAAGACGATGTGTCCACCATGTATTTCCTTGCGTGGGCCCAAGAGAGTCTTTCATGAAATTATCTACGAACTCATCTGGCCACAAAGGAACAGTTGGAACAATATAGGGTGCCGTCGGGTTATTTCCAAAACAGTTACCAAATTTTGCGATGGCATACTTGCAATCATCGATCGTAAAAAGATTCCAGTTTCCACGGAGGACTTCATAGCCATTGGCCTCGAGGTTTGCCTGGAAGCTCTGAGCTTTCGTTTTGAGCGATAACGGCAATGTGTCTTGTTCTGATTTTGAAGAACAATAAGCGGTGGCCGACATTGCCATGAGGGCTATCGGAAGAATAAATTTGTTTCTAAGGGATTGCATCTGGCCTCCTTGATGTAAAAACGTACAGGAGTTAAGTTATTTTTTTTTTAGGGATTATAAAAATACATAAAAGTAATATATCTTCGAGGACTTTTTTCATTGCTTTATTCCGGATGCAAAAGGTCGGATAAACAAAAGTCGTTTCTTAGATTCCATAAATGTTAATTTTCTGTCGTAAATTTAAGTTAAAAGTTCGATAATACCTTTTCTAAACACATAACGAAGGATACGAGCATGTCAGAAGTCGGATTAAACAAACCAGTAAAACTAAAAGTAGATTTAGCAGCATTCTGCGGAGCCGCTGAACTTCCAAGAACTGCGATCACTCAAAAATTTTGGGATTACATCAAAGAAAATAAACTTCAAGCTAAAACTGAGAATGGTAAAGCAGAAGGCGCAGGGAAATACATTGTAGCTGACGACACTCTTTTAAAGCTTTTTAAAGCGACAAACGTAACTAGTAAATCGTCTGGAAAAGTAACTAACTTTACAGCTCTAGAGCTTGGACAAACTATCAGTATGCTTCAATTAGCATCTGTCGTTGGTGCTAACATCGAATAAGTTATCTTAAAGGCCCAAAGAAATTTGGGCCTTTATAGAGTAGAATATGAAATTCACAATCAGAAAAGCCGAACCCAAAGACGCGTTCGGAATCTATACAGCACACATGTTATCCATCCAAGAAGTCTGCTCCCTCGACCACAGCGCTGAGGAAGTCGCCGCCTGGGGACATCGCCCTTTTATAGAAGAGCAGCGTTTGAAGGCCATTAATGAACAAATCGTTTACGTGGTTATCATAGACGAAGTCATCGAAGGATTCGTTCACGCTAATATTGCTAACGGCGAGATGTATGTCTTTGCGCTCTATATAACCAAGAAGGCCTTGGGCCTGGGCATTGGTCGAAAAATGATGGATCTTTTATTTCTTGAATGTGAGCAACAAAAGGTAACGGAAATTAATCTGCATTCGACTATTACCGCCCATTCTTTTTATTTGAAGCTGGGCTTTGTTGATAGTGCTCCGATGACGACGGTGATTGTTAACAATGCGCCTGTACGTTGCACGCCGATGAAGTTAAAATATGCGGATCCGAAACCAGAGGTCAAGTCGTGAAGAAATTTTTTGCCGATAAAATTTATAATGCAGATAAGAGCGTAACCATTCGTGAATTTACAGAATTATCTCCCGAGCTCTTTAACAAAGAGATCGTCATGAATCCGGACCTGGGGTTTTGTTCTATTCTGGATACGGAAACTACCGGCCTTGATCATAAAAAAGATGAAATAATCGAGATCGCGATTAGAAAGTGGATTTATCACAAAAGAGAGCATTACTTAATTAAACCGGTGGAAGAATACTCGGAACTCAATGAACCAGTTCGCAACGTCATCTCGGAGGAGATTACTGCGCTGACCGGAATAACCCCAGAAGATGTGTTGGGTAAAAAAATTGACTGGAGTATTGTTTCCAGGATGATTGGCGAATCGGATTTTGTCCTGGCCCATAATGCCGGCTTTGACAGGCCAATGATTGAAGCGGTTCCAGAAGTAGCTAAAATTTCGGCCTCTAAAATCTGGACCTGCTCCTTTAAACAAGTTGACTGGGCCACCATGGGCTTTTTATCTTCAAAGCAGGAACTCCTCAGCATCTTTCATGGCTTTCACTATTCAGGGCATAGGGCCCTTACTGATATCGATGCTCTCGCCAATCTTTTGATGCAAGGTGATTACTTAAAAGAAATCCTGGCCAATGCTAAAACCAAGCAAGTTTGTGTCGATTGTGTTCAGGCCCCCTTTGAGTCCAAAGATATTTTAAAAAATAGTGGTTTTTCATGGGACGCTCCCAATAAATTTTGGACCAGATTGGTGGCTGAATCCGAGCTCGATGAAATGAAAAACTTTTTAACCGAAGAAGTTTATCCCAAAGGAAAGATGAAAGCTGAATTTTCAACCATAGAGTTGAGAGATCGTTTTAAAGCATAGGCGCTCAATATAGATCAGGGCGCTGCGACGTATTTATTCAACACAACATTATTCACGCACACATTTTTGACGAAGCTAAAATAATTTGAAATTCTTTTAAAGAAGTTTTTCATTGTCTTAACTTAGGAGCTCGTATGTTAACAAAACTATTCTCTAAAATTGCCATCGTTCTGCTTTTGACTGGATTTACTCAGGCCTTTGCATGCCCTGACCTTTCTGGGGTTTATGAGTGTAAGGCAGGATCAAGAGTGACTGTACGTGAATTCACCCCAACAGCTGAGGGCTTTATGATTAATGCCGATGGGATTGAAATGAATTATATCAATGATGGCGTTGAACGCGGAATTGATGAAACGGACTCATACAAAGAAGCTTATTTTAAATCAAAATGCACTAATGATAGTTTCGTTGTCGATTTTAGAGCAACCATTATGTATGAAGGTGCTGTTGTTGGTAAGCAAGTTTCTCAAACAACTTATAATTTGAAACAAGGTAATCTATCAATTGTTCAAAAAACAAAAATGAAAGGGATGCCACTGCCTGTTTTAAAATACTCTTGTCGCAGCTTAAACTAATTTTTCCTTAACCTGGGACTCAAGATGAAATATTTTTTAATACTGCTTAGCTTGATGACGTTAGCAATTGCGAATGCTGAAGCTTACATCCTAGAGGCAAAATCTGTTAAAGATTTAATTAGCTCAGTAGAAAAGAGCAAATTTACTTATAAAGAGCGAGGCCTTATCTTTGGTTATGCAACTATTCATAGCTGTTTATATGCAAGTAAAGATTTTATCATCTTAAAAAATTATTGTTTTCCAGTTAAAAATTACCGCGCGCGAGGCTTCACTATTATTTCAAGAGAATACGGGATCATTGATTTGTATGAAGAAAATCTAGGTGTTGCAATTAAACAAGACGTTCAACTCAACACCTTCCCTGATATTGCTAAAGATTATTTCAACTCACCATTTGAAAATGAAAATGTTGCTAGCTTAAATGTAGCGCTAGAGAAACTGTATTATTCATATGGTCCTGGTTGCTGGTCAACTAACTATGCTTATGAAGAAAAATATCCAGTCGCTAATTGCAATAGTGACCAAGTTATAAATTTCCAAGAATGGGTAGATGAAACTCAAAGGATTGTTCTTGATGTTAATGCCTGGAATGATCTTTTAGATAAAGTTGATAAGGCCATTACCAAGTAAAAGGATAAAAAATTCACCACAGTCATTCTTGAACCTCCATTGAATTTACAAAAAATATTCGTGGAGGTTCAATGCTGTCGAACACTATTTTTTAAATATCCAATCAACCGTCGTCATCGCCCCCGCACAACTATTAGCAAAGCTTCCCGCCAGCACATCCGGAGTCTTGATCGGCTCAGTCTTGTAGGTCGAACATTCCGAGAGAAAAGCAAAATTAAAAGGATAAAGCGGCATGGTCATCGTGACTTTAGGATTAGATTTCAAATAACAATTGCCAATCGGAGTTCCATCAATCACAAAGCCCATATGATAAGAGTTTTTTTCAAAATTCGGATTATTCAAGAAGATGGTCAAGTCGGCCTTGCTGGCCATCAGTGGAAAAATGGTCTGATTTAAAATACAATCAAATTCTCCCACCGAGACAAGCTTCGGATAGACAAACTCACCTCGCTCTAGAGTGTAAAATTGCTGAATCACCCGCCCTTGTTCATCTCGATCTTCTCGGTCTAACGCCAATTCAATATGCACCCCTTTAGCGCCCGAGTAAGAGACAGGTGCAGCGGAATTGGTCGCGGCACTAAAAGTCCCAGCGTAACAAGTATTATCATTGCAAGCGCAACAATTAATATCACACAAGTCCCCGGCGCGATCGAGATCTCCGGCGTGTTGGTCCCAGTCTTTTTTCATTAGGAGTGCGATGTCTTTTATGGCGGTAATACCTTTTTCCAGTATGCCGTCTGCCGGGTCTCCACTGCTAACACAATTGGTGATCAGCGCTGCTTGAAAGCGCGCCTCGGCGCTATTGATTACCGGTCGAACATCATCGACGTGTTTTGATTCGTGTTCAGTGATTACCTGCTTTAGGCGTTCCCACTCGTTGGCACATTTGGAGCCCGCAGGCTTATGGTGTAACCAATTTAAGTAGCTGACCTCGGCCGTGCTAGAGAGTTCGACCTTTATGCCAGTAGCACGAGCACACTTCATTCCATTTGGACCCTGATAAGTGGTGATTTGAAATGGTTCAATTGTTTTTTCGGCAACCGCCATCACATAATCTTCAAATTCTCGTCCATCAAAATGAAACTTTACCTGGGTGTATCCGCAGGCGCCGGGATGGGCGTCACCGTCACCATCCTTAACACCGACAGCAGCGCTGGCGCGAAGATCCTTACATGTTCCTTGGATTTTATTTGGGTTATCCGGCAGACGGGTAACGACAGGAGTGGCCGTGGCAGTTTCAAGCAGTAAGGAAAGGGTAAATAAGAGTACTGATTTCATCAAGGCCTCCAAGTGTTACGGGGGTATACCAAAGGAGGGGGAACTAATCAAATTTTGATTATTCCCTTCAGCTCCTAAGTTTGATATACAGCTGGGGAACAATTAAAAAAGCAGTCAGCCACTTTCGAGGATAGATAATGAAACAAGTAAGAGTTCAGTTGGTAAAATACGATACGGCCAAAACCAAGAACCGTAACCGCAAGAATATGTTGGTTGATCAGCAAAGCGAAAGTGCGGTCATCGCCCAACTGGAGAGAATTCATAAAGGTGATGAAGTCGTGGCGATCCGTGAAATCATTTGGGATGAAAAACAGATTAAAGAGACGGCGCGTTTAACGAAGATTGATCAGAAGCAGCTGTTTTATGGAAAAGTGAAGTTCTTTGATATTACGAAAGGTTTTGGCTTCATCCAGCCTGATGAAGAAATGGACGATTTATTTTTCCATATTTCGGCCTTCGCCGGCGGAGCGCCTTTGGATAACGATCGAGTGGAGTTTAAAATCAGCGAAGGACCAAAAGGGCCGTGTGCGATTCAAATTAAAATTAGTGAAGTAGTGTAATTGCAATATGTGCAACGTTTAAGAAAATAAAATGGTCGGTGTTATTTTGTCACTGCTAAATAGCAAACTTCTAGTTTCCAGAAAGATATCTTTGTAATTTTAGAGCAAAAGAACAAATGGTCTTTTGCCGGCTTCCTATTCTCGGCAATTCCTCTATAATTTAGTGAATCAATATTTGCTTTTCGATAGCATTAATTCATAGAGAGTTTTTTAGTGAAGATTTTGTTTTTATTTTTTTTGTGTTGTCAGGCCCAGGCACAGACCCCGTCCCTGTCTAAAGATATAAGTGTTCTCACCTGGAATACATTTCTAGTTCCCCCTCCCTTTAATTCTAGCCGCCAAGAAGAACGAGCTGAGCTGATGGCGCAAAAAATCAAAGCTCTCGATCACGATGTGATTTTTTTTCAGGAAGCCTTCATTGATACAAAACGCGAACTGATTATCAAAGGACTGGCAGCCAGCTATCCTTATGTTGCCGTCCCTAAAAAGGGAGATGGATTATTTCAGTTCGTGGGCCCCGGTCTTTTTATCGTTAGTAAATATGCCATGAAGATCCTGGATCAGGTGGTATTTGAGGATTGTTCTGGTTCTGATTGTTTTGCTGCCAAGAGCGCCATTATCGTCGAGATCACTCTGGCAAAAGATAAAAAAATTCAGATGATCAACACCCATCTGCAGGGATGGGATAACTCCGAAATTAGAAAAAAACAACTGCTGCAAATTAAAGAAATGATGAGGACCCATGCTCAGCTTGGCGTGGCCCAGGTTTTGGTGGGAGATTTAAATATTGATGGCAATGCTGAAGCTGAAACTGAATATGCTGATTCTTTAGTGCTGATGAATATGAGCTCTGTGCCCTTGGGAGGACGTCTGGCTTCTTCTAACGGTTTTTCCACCGTCGGCTGTTTTGAAACGCCTGGTGGAATCAGTAGCGGTGAATGGTTAGATCATATGTGGTTAAACCCCAATGGCAGTGAAACCAAAGTTCATTCCAAAAAAGTTGTCCCGATCACCGGGCGTCTGGGAACAGCAGAATGTCCGCTCTCTGATCATTATGCGGTAGAGGCCTTGATTGAAGTGAAAAAAATCTTGAACCAACAGCTTACTAAAAGATAAAAATCTTTTGTTTATCGTAATTCGCTACTGCGATCTTCTGTTTTGTTTGCTTGCTCCAGCGGCCGTTCACTGATGAACTCCAAAAGTTCTTTATTCACCAGTTCAGCATGAGTCCATGGGATGCCGTGGGGGCCATTTGCGATTTTCACCAAACGGGCGTTAATGGCTTTTGCCAGTAGTGCGGCAGTTGACTCAATTGGAAGTATTCGATCAGCGTCACCATGAATAACCAGGCAAGGAATATCAATTTTTGGGAGGTCACGACGAAAATCTGTTAACCATGTCGATACACAGGCAAGTGTTGCAATGGCCGAGGCAGATGTTCCTAAATTGAAATCACTATAAGTTTTTTCCTTACTCAGCAATGTTCCAAGATTAATATCGGTGTTGTAAAATTTTTTTATAAACTCTGCAATATATAACGGACGATCTGCTACGATCGCTGACTTGATGCCTTCAAACACACTACCATCAACCCCCGTTTTATTATCTTCAGTTTTAAGTAGAAATGGCGGGATCGGAGCTATAAATACTGCCCGACTTATTCGTTTAGATCCGAAGGTTCCTAAATAGCGCGCAATTTCACCTGTTCCCATCGAGTGGCCGACGAGAATCACATCTTTAAGGTCAAGTTCAGTAATAAGCTTCTGAAGATCATCGGCAAATGTATCATAATTATACCCGATGGATGGTTGACTTGATTGACCGAAGCCGCGGCGGTCGTAAGTGATAACACGATAGTTGGCTTTGAGTAGCGCCGCTTCTTGTTTCTCCCAGGCAGCACCAGAGAAGGGGAATCCATGAATGAGCACAACGGGGCTTCCCTTGCCGTGATCTTCATAGTGAATTTTTATGTCGCTTAAATTTTCTTGTCCGACGGTGATATATGGCATAACAATCTCCTTGTTTACGGCGATAAGTGTTGCTGTATTAAATGCAATTCCTGCGCCATTGCAACAAATAAGCTGTTGTATTTGACTCGAGATTTATTAAGTTTAAAATTGATTGATGAATAAAATACTTTCGATCTTTTTGATTCTTGCCACGATTGTCTCTTGCAGCTCAATCTCAAAAGACCCTCTCATCGATCGAGCAGAATCCAATGCTTCCTTGGGGGGGAGAAGAATTCTCGATGCTTCACGAACGATGATTGCCAATCGTGAAATTATCGTGGGTGGATGTTGGGATTATATTAATACAGTTTATGAGCGCGCTGGGTATTCGGCCAATCAAAGAGACACAATATTTAAAAGTAAACTTCAGGGCCCTTATTTCCAAACAGATCGCATTTCACCTGGCGATTGGTTGTATTTTGTGAATCACTCCTATGGTGATACTGAGCATAGTGCTATTTTTGTGGCCTGGATTGATGAAGAAAAAAAGAGTGCTTTGATGGTCAGTTATGTGGGGGGAAATCAGAAAAAGCCCGCCTTTTACAAAAAGTATATTCTTAATAATATTTACAATGTCATTCGACCGCAAGTGATAAGGCCTTAGTTCAAAAGCACTAGGGCGGCCCATTGGCCCCCCTGTGCTCATTCAACTTTCTGGTTACATTTTAGTATTCATTTTTTTGTCCATTTCAGCTTTCATTTCTTTTTCGGCCTTATTCATCTCATCCCTACAATCTTTGAAAGCAGATTTATCTTGGGCCGCCGTTATGCATGAACGCTCTTTTTCCACCAGGCTTGATTTCATATCGAGCATTTCTAGTTTCATTTTCTTAGCTTCTTCGATCGTCATCTTGTCATACTTTTTGTCCATGTCGCGGTAGCTTTTATCTTTGGAAAAAGCACTAAATGAGAGTAGGCATGTTACAGACAGAATTAAAATTTTCATAATATCTCCATGGTTTAATGAATTTGGCGCCCCAGTGAACTTTCAATCATCTGATCGGCGTCTTTTTGGAAATTGTTTTGATCGGTCACCGGACTGTTAAAGATTGCACTCCAGTGGCGGGTGATGGCCGCCAGGGAGACCGCTTCTTGCATTTCAAGCTCGCTTGCTCCATTTAAGCTCGCGGCCGACCGGTGAAAGTAAATGCAGTATTCACAAGGAATTTGGGCGGCGACTGCCAGTCCAATAAGCTCTTTTTGTTTCCCGTTCAGGGCGGTATGAGGATTTAGTTGCAATCCTTTAAACTCACTCCAGGCGGCGGCAATGCTTTCCTTGGGAAAAGCACGGAAAAAGGTAGGAACCAGGCCCAGAGTTTTTTCAATGTCTTTATAGGCCTCATCAGCCGATCGTGGCATCACTAAGAAAAATTCTTCATCCGGCGTTTTGCCTTTCATCTCTTCCATCATTTTTTTTACATTACTCATAACTTTATCGACTTCTTTTCTGAATTCTTCTTTATCGATCAGGGCGCCGTTAATCACCGTGCTCCAGTGGCGCAGAATCGCAGTCATGGTGACAGCTTCAGTTTGTTCTTGGGTCGAGATGCCCGAAGCAAGACCTGCTTTTTTTTCAAAATAATTAATCATGTCGCAGGGGATTTGTGATCCTACACTTAAGGCAATAAGCGACTTGAGTTTCATGTCAAGCGTAGTGTATTCGGAAAAACGCAGCTGTTTGGCTTCATTCCAGGCACCGGGGATCGCCTGCTCGCTAAAATTATTCATAAAAGTTGGAATAAAACCAAAAGTTTTTTTGATATCATCTTTAGCTTTTTCCACTTCCGGCCAGTTGAGATTGGCCTTTGTTTGGTTTTGAAATTGAGCGCCTGCTTTGGTTGCTGGTTGTTTTTCATTGATTGGCATAGAGACTCCTTGTTACGTTGGTTTTTATTGTTTGGTTTTAATGAGGATCACTGAATGGGATGCTTTGCTGGCGTAGTCAGCTTTATCTGCCGTGGTGGAGAGACCTGCTTCGAGCATAGAATTCTTTAATTCAGTATCTGCAGTGTTAAATAATTTGGAAAAAGAACTCGGACGTTCGGCCATATTGTAGGAGTTCACATCAACATCCTTCATCATTTTTAAGTACTCTTTAACTTTCTTGTTTCTTTGATTTGCAAGCTCTCTTTGTTCTTTGGAGAGTTTATCTAATTCTTTGGAAGGATAATTTTCATCTGCCCAAGAAAGAACAATAACTTCATCAATTTCGCCTTCTTTTTTTGCTTCATTCAGAACAGATCTCAGTGAATCTTTGGCGTTGTTAGTAAGCGAGGAGCTTCCTTCTTTAAAGCTAATCTCAACATAGTTTGAAGCTTTAGCTTCCGTCGCTGTAGCGGTCGTGGTTTGACGACTTTTGGCCTCTTCGTAAGACTTAGTGTCTGAGCTTGAAACTTTCTTCTGGTGAGAACAACTTATCACTAGTAAAAAAGATAAAAGTCCAATCGCTAATTTTTTTTTGTGAAACATCATGTAAATCTCCTGGTTCATTTGTCGTTATTGCCGTTATAGAACAAGCAATATTCAGGCCGAATCTTGGCCAAACTCACTCATAATATTTTCGTATTGGTAGACATGTTGCGAGTTGAAGTAATTCTATACAGTGAATCAGACACTTTTTAGTGGGATGCAACGGGAGCGGAAAGATTGAAAGATGTTCAAGACAATGCCCATAAAGAATTGATCAGCCTTTGGGAGAAGCAAAATACAAAAGGTTTGCGGAATGAACAACTGATGCAACTTTATGCAAGCGCCTTTGGGGCCATCGAGCGACGCTGCTCAGCTACTTTAAGTAGTATCACCATCAATGTTGTTATAGATCGAGTTCTACATCTGGGAGCTAAAAAATATCCTTTTTTTTCACTCCTTACCATTGAACCTTCGGGTCTGAATTTCAAGAGGCTAATTCAAAAAAATGAAAATTATAAAAGTGAAGAATTAAGGAATGGGCTAAATTATTTTTTGGCAGAATTTTTAACCGTCATTGGCCATATCACTTCAGAGGTTTTGAGCGAGTCGCTGCATAAAGAACTCAGGGAAGTGATCAGAGAAAATGTACTTAACGGCCACGAACTTCAGCGAGGAGATGAATGAAAGAAAAAAAACAAGATGAACGAATTCTCACCGGAGTTCGAAATTTGGATGAAGTTCTTTCCGGAGGTCTACCTGTTGGAAATATAACGGTACTGGCCGGGACACCTGGCTCAGGTAAAACAATATTGTCTCAGCAGATCGCATTCTATAATGCCTCCCCCAAAAAACGAGTCCTATTTTTTCAAACCCTTTCAGAACCTACCGCCAAAACCTTGCGCTATCTCAAGCACTTTAGCTTTTATGATCCCCAAAAAATGGAGGACGGAAGTATCGAGTTTATTGATTTGGGAGAAATCCTGAGATCAGAAGGCATAGAAGAAGCGATTGAACTTATTATGAGTCATATCAAGAGAGTTAAACCAGCAATCGTCATTATTGATAGCTTTAAAGTTTTTGCAGATCTTGCCAAGTCTAACCAAGAGCTTCGCAAGTTTTCTTATGAAATTGCCATCAATCTTATGGCCTGGGAATGCTCTACTTTACTGCTGGGGGAATTTAATTCGCAAGATCTTGAAACTAATCCGCTCTTTTCGATTGCCGACGGTATTATTACGCTTAAGCATCATGCGGAATCAGGCGAAGAGCAAAGATTTATCCAAGTCGTAAAAATGCGCGGTACCAATCATAGCCGTGATGAGCATACTTTTTTGATTTCTAACTCCGGCCTTGAAGTTTATGCCCCACGAGTGACTATTCGTCGCTTGCCATTGTTGGATCGTCAGACCAAGGGCAGTGGTCCAGTTCGCGCTAAAATGGGGATTTCCGAATTGGATAGCTTACTGGGAGAAGGAATTCCTTACGGATCGAGCATTCTGGTTTCGGGAGCAGCAGGAACAGGAAAAACCTTATTGTTACTCGAATTTATTTATAATGGCGCAATCAAATATGGGGAGAAAGGAATTTTCTTCTCGTTTGAAGAAACGACTGAGCGTCTCATTACAAATGCCAAAAGCATGGGTTGGGACATTGAAAGAGAGATCGAAAAAGGAAATATCGAAATCGTATTTATTGCTCAGACTGATATTCTGGTGGAGAAACACTTATTAATGATGAAGGAGAAGATTGAGAAGTTAAATGCCAAACGCATCGCTGTTGATTCTGTTTCAATTTTTGTTCACAAAGTAATTGATCCTCAGGTGGTGCGGGAGAAAATTTTTCAGCTTGGTACCATTATTCAAAATGCTCAAGGAATCGGATTGTTTGCAACTGATATTCCTTATGGCACTAATCAGATTAGTCGCTTTGGGGTAGAGGAGACGATTGTCGATGGAGTCATTATTTTAAGCTCTGAAGAAATAGCTTCAAAGCGTGAACGTTTTATTGAGATCTATAAGCTCAGAAATACAACTCATCTCGATGGTAAACGTAGAATACAAATTAAAAAAGGTGGAATTGTGATTATGAATAATCATGTCTCCGGGCCAGTAATCAAACCAAGAGGTGAAAATGAATATTTTACCTCCTGAAGCAGAAAATTCATTCAATCTGACCAAAGAAAACCGGCAACGAGTTGCTGGGGGCGAAGGTGAGGATTCAACTCCATTCACCTGGCAGGAACACGCCTACGAGCGATTAAAAGCGCTTTACGAAGTTGGTAAGATACTCACTTCCAATGAAACGATTGAAAAACTATTTCCTGAAATTCTCTCTTTGTGTGCCACCACTTTTCCCTTTTTAACCGCCATTTTACTGGAGAACCGAAAGGGAAAACTTAATACCATTGTATGGAATGCCAAAAATGCTTCTGAAGTGCAAATTAATTTAGCAATTAACAATGCCAAAGAATCATTTATCTACCTAACCAATGTGTCTGCTTTGAAATCAAATAATCTTAGAAGCACCGACATTCAATCTGAACAGCTAGAGGGGATTCATGTTGAAGAGGAAAACAGAGCGAGCATAAAAGAGAACTACTGTGTCATCCCTTTAGTGGTTGATCTGTTGCCGGCATTTGGTATTCTGCAACTGGAAGGATCGCTGCCGCTTAATGAAAAAGATTTGGAATTCATTGGGGCCTTAGCTGATCTGATCGCCATTTCGGTCGATCGCCAGTACAAGTCCCAGGTTGAACAGGAGCTACAAAAAAAGGAAGCTCTGATAAGTTCATCAAAACTCTCTCGTTCCCAGACGCATGTACTTGACCTGGAAACGGAGCGAGATCTGAGAGAAAGGTTTGTGGCCCTCTTAACTCACGACCTGCGGACTCCATTAACCGCCATCAAAATGAGTGCTCAACTCATCCAACGGCATTTTGAAGATTCTAAAGAGGTACTGTCGCACGCTCTGCGAATCAACAACAGTGTCGACCGGGCCGATCATATGATAAGCGATCTGTTGGATGCAAATCGCATCCGCAGTGGCGAAAAACTTCCGCTGCAAATTGAACATGTCGAGCTCTCAAATTTAGTGAAAAAAACGTTGGATGAATTGACGATGATCCATGGGGAGCGTTTTATTTTAAAAGCAGAGCAGTTAATCGTTGGGTATTGGGACCCGAGAGGCATTCGGCGCATTGTCGAAAATTTATGTAATAATGCCATTAAATATGGCTCGCCCGACGCTAACGTTTTTCTGCTGGTCGAAGAGCAAGCAAACAACGTCATCATCGAAGTGAAGAATACCGGAAATGTCATTTCTCAAGAGGATCAAAAATTCTTATTTCAACAGTTTCGCCGAGGGCGCAAGACCGTTGAAAAAGGTTGGGGCATCGGCTTAACCCTGGTGCGAGGTGTGGCCGAAGCTCATGGCGGAGAGGTTAAAGTAAAAAGTGAAATAGAAACTGGAACAATTTTTACCGTTAGTCTTCCGGTAGATTCTCGCCCTTTTTTAGCTAATCAACCAACGAGTCTCCAATGAATACAAGTGAAGAAGAAAAAAATGCGGCCCACTTGCTGGTCGAAGCAGCGGAAAAAGCAGCGCTCTTGATAACCGAAGCCGCAGAAAAAGCGGCGCTCTTACCTATTGATGCTGCAGAAAAGGCCGCGCTTTTAATTAAGGATGTAGCTGCAGAACAGCACGTTGTGCCCGCCGAAACCAAAGCGGCGCTTTTACTGCGAGAAGCTGCGGAAAAAGCCTTACTGCTGCCCAAGGATTCGATCGAAAAAATGTCAGACTTATTTCAAGATGCCACCAAAAGTGCGATCCTTATCCTCAAAGAAGAGGCCGAAACTTTGGCCGCAAATAAAATTAAGTTTCTGGATATTGCCGCCCATGAATTGCGTAACCCCATTGCCTCTATTTCGCTTTTACTTCGCGTGGCCGAGAGACAGGTCGAAAAAAATGAGGCGCTCTCCTTTGATATTTTGGCGCGAATGCGCTTGCCGGTAGATCGGCTGGCGAGATTAGTCGTTGATCTACTGGATATGTCTAAACTAGAGCGAGGACAACTGGTTTTGGTTCCCGTCAAGGTCAACCTGGCCTCATTAATCTTACAATGTGTAGAAGAATTTCAAATAGAAGCTCCAAAGCGTAAATTTATTTTTAATAGACCAGATCAGCCCATCGAGATTAAGCTCGATCCTTTAAGGATCTATCAAGTTCTTGCAAGCTTTCTTGATAATGCCATCAAGTACACCAGCGAGGGGACAATTGAAGTTGGGCTTAGCACGACTGATTCTGCCGTTCGAGTGTCGGTCACTGATCATGGGGCGGGAATCCCGCAGGAGAAGAAGTCTTTGCTTTTTACCGTTTTTTCCAGAGATCGTTTAGATTCAACTGTTCATGACGGCGGATTGGGTCTCGGCCTTTCTGTTTGTCGGGGAATTATTGATTTACACAATGGCATCATTGGGTTTGAGAGCGAAGTCGGCAAGGGAAGCACTTTTTATTTTGAACTTCCTAAAAAAGATCCTAAAGAGAATAATGATGAATAAAAAAATCCTTATTGTGGAAGACGATCAAGATATTCTCTTTGCCCTCTCGAGCCTGCTGGAGGATGAAGGCTACACGGTTCAAGTTGCGGCCAATGGATTGATGGCGCTTGAATTAATAAGAACTCACGGTCTTCCGGATATAATTCTCTTAGATATGATCATGCCAGTGATGAATGGCTGGGAATTCGCCCTTAAGTTTAGGGCCTTGTATGACCATCAATGTCCCATTATTGTGATGACCGCCGCGGCCGATGCCCAACAGCGGGCATTCGATGTTGGTGCAGTGGGGTGGATTGCCAAGCCTTTTGTCCTTGAGAGGCTCTTTAAAATGATCCAGGAACATATCGTGACTCCCAGAGCGCATGCGTTGCTATGAAATGTAAGACTTCTATGGTCGCCTTTTTGCGTAGCGCTTCATTAAAATAGCTTTATGCTAAAAGTTCTCTTATCCATTTTCTTTTTAATGTCCTGCAGTCCTGTGCTGTTGGCCGATGAAAGATTAGAGGTGGTGACAATTGCAGGTGAGATTCGCGGCAATCTTTATGATGCTGTCAATCTGGCGCTTCAGAATGAAACGGATACTGAAACTGCCCAAATTGCCCAAGAGATTGCCCTGGCCTTCGAACCGGAGTTTACTGACAGTTCGGGGCTGCGGGTCCGTGCTGCTTTTTCTTTTGATATTATTGCTTATTTTGATCAAGACCAATTTGTAAAATTTGGTGAAGTAATGAAAGCCTCGCTGATTATCGGTCAGGCCATTTCCCGAAAAGTCATTCAACAAGATCCAGAAAGCGGAAGCTGGCATCTGTTGCCCGAACTAGTGGCAGAAGAAGATAAACCTTTTTATCCCCCTGTAAAATCCAGCCGCGTTTCAAGTTTATTCCAGTTTGATCGTCGCCATCCTGTCACCAAAAGACTTCAGCCTCATAACGGAATTGATTTTGTCAGCCCAAGTGGCACGCCTGTTTTTCCTGCGCTGGAGGGAGTGGTCATCACAATGGGAAGAACTCGGGCAAAAGGTAAATTCATCCTGATTGAACACGATAATGGATACCTTACAACTTATGATCACTTAAAGAAATTTCAGAAAGGTCTTAGAGTGGGAAGGCGAGTGGAAAGACAGGAGCAAATCGGCGAAGTGGGGAGAACTGGATTTTCCACAGGAGCGCATTTGCATTTTGGTATCTCGCGAGATGGGCATTACGTAAATCCTCTCGATCTAATGAAAGCTTTTCTCTAAGCAACACATTCCATTCTCTTATCGGTCTCCATATTGCATATGATTATGGAAGAACTAACGAGGGAAAAAATAATGGAACAAACATCTAGCACTTTACCTCATGAACATAAGAACAGCTCAGTTCATGCACCTCTTATTGTGATTACTCGAATATTTCAAGCTCCGGTGGAGTGGGTTTGGAAAGCATGGACCGACCAGGAAATTATCGAGCAGTGGTGGGGGACAATTGGTCATAGGTCAAAGTACGTATGTATGGAATTTCAAGAAGGAGGAAAATTTTTTCTTGATATGGAAGGAGCGGATGGATCAATTTTCTGGAGAACAGGGATTTATGAAAAAATTATTCCGCATAAAAAAATAGTGTGTACCGACTCATTTGCAGACAAAGATGGCAATATTATTTTGGGTAACGATATTGGGAGGCTTGGAAACTGGCCGCGAAAACTTTATATTACCATCGAGTTTGAAGTTATTGATGCTCAACAAACCAAGATGATGGTCAGCCACGAAGGTGTTCCAAAAGATGGACAAGAGGAATGCATTGAAGGCTGGAATCAAGCCCTCGACAAATTTGCGGAAGTGGTGGAGCGCTACGGGAATGAACATTTGAATATGATTCAATAGACGCTTGTCTGCTCAATCTTAATTTTAGTTTAAGAGCTACCTAATTTCTTGCAGGCTCAATGCTATTGCGCAGAAAGTTTGCTAGGATCAGGCCAAACCCCAAGATTGCACCACAGTAAGTAAATGAGTAAAAATAAATTTCTAAAGACTATTTTTTCCAGGGCCAATGCCCCCATCTTGATTATTATCTCGCTGCTGTCTTGTTTTACCCTCGGGTTGTTTATCCTAAATTCATACTGGGGTTATAAAAAGGAAATTGAAAGGGCCTCTTCTGACAATCGCAGCTTAGCTATCGCGCTGGAGCAATACACAGACACCCAATTTAAAAATGCCGATTTAGTCTTGTTCCAGGTTAAGACTCTGCTTTCTTTTATCAATTTAAATTCCGCCCCAGACTTAGGGCGCCTTTCTCATTTGTTAGATGAGATGAAAAAATCCAATCTGGGAGTTGAGTCGATTGGGGTTTCTGATCGCAAGGGAAAAATTATTGCCAATACTGATTGGGAGTCTGCCAAACAAATCAATATCCAGGACCGGCAGTATTTCATCGATCAGAAAAACAATACAAGCGATGACTTGGTTTTTTCGGATCCCATTATTAGTCGGGCAACCGGAAACCAAATCATTATTATCTGCCGAAAACGTCCCCATCTTCCCGGCGAATTTAATGGGGTTATTTTAGCGAGTTTAAATTTAAAAAAACTCATCGAAACATTTACCACTATCGGCAGCATCGAAGGAGGGGCCCTCTCCCTTTTTAACACTGACTACACCCTGCTTGCCAGATTTCCTTTCCAAAACGAGCAGATTGGCAAAACGCTCAGTAAGAACTTAAAACTGGTGACCCTCCATAACTCCGGATTCAAAAACGCGACCTTTGAAAGTAAGTCAGTGATGGATGGTATTTCCAGAATCTATAGCTTCAGAGAGCTTAAAAACTTTCCCCTGCTAGTGGTTACGGGCAAGGACAAGTATGAGATCTTGAGAAATTGGCAAAGATATATTTTGACCACCGGCCTGATTGGTTTTCTTTTTTCCATTTTAATCCTGATTGCCCTTTATAAATATTTTAAAAATTTGTATGAAAGTGAAAAACAAAAAATAATGATTTTAAATGCCTCCCGCATGTCGGCGGTGGGAGTGGTAGCCGCTGGGATCGCCCATGAAATCAATAATCCCCTGACGATCGTCACGGGTAGGGCGATGCAAATTATATCCATGCTGGAACGTGAAGAGGCCATTGACCTGGAAAAAATAAAAAGCAATGCCTTTAAGATTAATGAAACTTGCTTTCGAATTGCCAAAGTGGTGAAGGGCTTGAAAAGTTTATCGCAGGATTCGGAAGATGAGGTGATGGAAAAACATTCCCTCCATGAGATCATTGAATCGGCATTAGATTTGTCTCGTGAAAAAATGATGAACGAAGGTGTGGAATTATCCGTTACTGTTTTGGGCGACTTCTTCCTTCGCTGTAAATTAAACCAACTTTCTCAAGTTTTTTTAAATCTGATCAATCATTCCTTTGAAGCGATTAAAAATCTTCCGGAGAAATGGATCAATATAGAAGCTCATCTGAGCGATAAAAACTTGATCCAAATTTCAATTAACGACAGCGGCCCGGGGGTTCCCAACGAGATCGCAGATATTATCAATGCTCCTTCATTCATTATAAAATCTACTGATAAAAGTATTGGCCTGGACTTGAGTGTCTCAAAAACGATTATCGAAAGTTACGGCGGGGAGTTCTATGTGGATAAAGCTGGCGGCCGTACCCGTTTTGTCATCAAATTAACTATCTTGCCATCCTGAAAAAAAATCACACTTCCCCTTCCCAAAAGGCTCCTGGAACCTTTTGAAGGAACCTTTTGACATATTTAGCTAGCTGCGCTAAAGCTAATGGAATTATGGCATTAGAAAAATCTATTTATGAACTATCGCAAGAAGAGCTGAAGGCTTTTCTGATTAAAAATAATATCTCACCCGATTTCTCCACCACCATCTTTCGAAACCTCTACAAAAATAACAAGTATGAAATGCCCATTTCTAAAAAACTAATGGCGCTCCTTGGAAAAAACTTTCAGCTGGATCTACCTAAAATACATACTGTGGCCAAATCGCCGGATGGCACCGTTAAGTTTTTGATGATGTTTTCTGACGGCAAATCAGTAGAGACGGTTCTTATTCCTTTTAATAAACGCTTTACGGTCTGTCTTTCCTCGCAAGTTGGATGTGCGATGAAGTGTAGCTTTTGCTACACCGGAACCATGGGGCTTTCGCGCCATTTAAAAAGCAGCGAGATCATCGGGCAGTATATTGTTGCCGCTAAATATCTGGATGTGGAATTAGGTTTAAAAACGATGGCCCCCAATATTGTCTTCATGGGGCAAGGTGAGCCACTTCACAATAGTGAAGAAGTGCTAAAGGCGATTCAGATTTTCATGGAGCCTTTTGGGCTGGCCATGGGCCCAAGACAAATGACCCTATCGACGGCAGGCTATTTACCGGGAATCAAAAAACTTAACGATTTTCCAAAAATCAATATTGCTCTCTCGTTGCATTCCCCCTTTAACGATATTAGAAAAGAGTTGATTCCGATTAACCAGCATTTTCCATTGGAAGATATTTTTTTAGAACTCGACAAGCTGGATTTAATCAGAAGACAGTTTATTGTTTATGAGTACCTATTAATCGATGGATTAAATGATCGCATTGAAGATGCAGACGAACTTCTAAAACTTCTGGGCGAGCGAAAGGCGGCGATTAACATCATTCCTTTTAACCCCTTTCCGGGCAGCAAGTATAAACGGCCGAGTGATGAAAAAGTAGAAGCTTTTAAAGAATTGCTGGTGGAAAGAAAATTAAGAACCATGATCAGAACAACTAAGGGCTCCGATATTCTGGCGGCCTGCGGACAGCTGAAGTCCTAGTCGACGATTTTTACTTTGCTCGCCAGATAAATAAAAACCAAAGTCATTAGCATCGAAAGATATCCGACGATATTAAAGTGATCCATTTCCCCTGAGACATTATAGCTAATAATCATGCCGGAGAGTACGCTGGCCAACCCCATCGACATTTGTTGTAAGCTCGAATTAATGCCCATGAAGGCCCCACGGTTGGACTTGGTGACACTGGAAGTGACGATCGCCATGACGGGCACGAAGCGGCCGGAGATTAATATAAAAAACGAAGTTGAAATGATGAGCACGGTGGTAAGTGAAACGGCACCTAGATTGGTCATTAGATAAATGGGAATGAGAGAAAGAGGGCCAAGGATGTAGAGCATGTAGTGCTTGCCGTATTTGTCGGCCATCACTCCAATCATTCTAGAGGTAAAAAGGGTGAAGAGCCCGCCGAAAAAATAGGTGAGTGAAAGTTGATTCTCTAGCAGTTTTACGTTTTTCACCAGGTATTGGCTGATAAAGGGAATCACTAAAAATCCGGAAATAATATAAGAGCAAGAAAGCATAAAAGAGCCGCGGCAGTTTTTGTCTTTGAAGAGATTAATAATTTTGGTCAGCTCTTCGCTTTTTTTGAATCGCTGCAATTTAATGTGCCCTGTGATGGAAGGCATTTTTAGGGCGGTGATGATTATGACCAGTAAGCTCAAGGCCGAGATCAGCCAAAAAGGAGAGTGCCAGTCGTAATGATCGGCAAGATAGAGACCCAGTGGAATTCCGACTACCGAAGCAGTTCCAAAAGCTGACATCACGATGCCGGTGGCCTTTCCCCGGCGCATTTCGGGAACTACGTCGCCGATAATCGAGAAAGTAAGGCCAGCTAAAACTCCGCCAAATCCTCCTGCTAAAATGCGCGAGATAACCAGCATGCTATAGTTAACCGCCAGCGCGCAAAAGATATTGGCAAAAAGAAAACCGGTATAAAAAACGAGCAGCACTTTTTTTCGGTCGTGGTTATCGACAAAAAAAGAAGAGATCAAGCCAGAAAGTGCGGCGGCAAAAGCATAAGAAGAAATAACATAAGAAAATTGAGTGGGCGAAAGCGCAAAGGCGCGCACCAGTTTTGGCCCCAGGGGCATCATCACTACGAAATCCACCATGTGAGTGAATTGGACAAAAAAGAGAACGGTAATAATGAGCTTCTCTTTGAGATCGGGGGATTTATTTATAGTTTGATTCATGCCCAAGAGCTTAATGGCTAAAGGGCCTATTGTAAAAGCCTAGTTCCAAAGGTTACCAAAAGGTGCCAACGATTATGGCGCTAAATTCTCGATTTTATTTTTGATTTTTTTGCCTGCGCATTGAATCTTGCCATCAACTTCATGGCATTCTTCTTCTTCCGATTTTTGTTTAGCTATTTTTTTAGCTTTGGCCTCTTTTTTGGTCAGCTTCAGCGCCGCTGCTTCCGATTTACGTTTTTCAGTGTCAGCGATATCGGCCTCTTCTTCTTTTTTATGTTGTCGTCGTTCTTCTTCGCACACTTCTTTACTTTTAGTTAATTCACAAGTGGTGTCCATCGACTTACGGCCCACTTTTCTTAGTATCTTTTTGGTGCTGGAACTTATATCACTTTCGGGTTTAGTTTCAGGATTATTTCCTTCTTGTGCACTCGCGACGTTTAGACCAAGACCGACTAGTAGTAGCAGCATACACGTTAAAACTTTCATTTCTTTCTCCCCATGGTTACCAATGAATTATGGTCCAGCTTTAGAGTATTCTATGCGAAATGAGTTGAGAAGCGCGAGCTGCTGTGAATAATTAACTTGTGACTCCGCAGCGCTAATGGCACCCTTTAATTAAATTTTTTTGAAGGAAGAATTATGAAATCACTCTCATTAGTGCTAGTTATGCTGATCATGTGCTCTTGCGCAACGACCATGCCAGGAAACGATCTCAATTTAAATTCAAAACTCTTGAGTGCCAGTGTGAGCGAGCATCCGGATTTTAGTAATGATAAAATAAAGATGTATCAGATCGCCATTAAAAATTTATCTAATAGCTGGATTGATATCGATTCCGTAACTCTCGAAGACGCGACAGCCTCGGCGGTCGTTTTAGTAGGTCCTAAAATGAATTCATGGATCGAGGCCGCGAAACTAGAAAAAACTGTTTCTGATTACAATACCGCTTTGCTGCTTGGAAGTTTGGCGATCGCTGGTGCAGTGGTGGGAAGCACTTCTAGCAATGAAAGCACTTCCGCTATCGGATATAGTTTTGCCTTGGGGGCCTTAACTGCCGCCGGCATCAAAGATTTCGTTCAATCAAAAAACAGAGTTGAATTCCTTAACTCATTTCCCGAAACTCATCTTTTCCATCCCTTCGTCATTCCCTCCCAAAAAGTTATCCAGCGCTGGATAATTGTAGAAAATCCAAATTTTGTTAATTTGAAATTTGTTTTGACTAGCAAAGTGAAAGAAGTTGGCCAGCTGTCCTTTGAAATAGCAGCCGTGAAGCCCTATGTGTACGACCGAGATAAAGACAACTAATTCGTCATTAATTCATTTGACCTTTCATTTTTTGACCTTAGAATTCAGAAGAATTTTTAAGCGTTTATTATTAGGTTATTATGAGTAAAAATAGATTGGCCGCAGGCAAATTACAGATATTATCCGCGCCTTACCACGAATCTCACCAGCTCGATTTACTGAGTTTTGTTTCTGATTATGCTTTGGCCGATTTATCCTTAAAGGCCAAACAAACGCGTACCACGATTGCCCAGGCCAATGTCACTAAGGCCAAAGTCACGGCCTTTCATTATGAAGGGAATCTCGATCATAACAAAACCTTTTCCAATTTCTGCTTAGGAGATTCAAATCAATTTGCAGTCGAGGCGCTGAAGAGATTTATCGCCAGCGAGAGATCGGATTTTGGGATCATTTTTCTCAAAGCGGGAAGCGGGTTGGGAAAATCGCATATTCTGCATGCCGTAGCCAATGAGCTGCATTCCCAAAAAAAATCTTTTTACTTGAGTTCTCCCTTGATGATGTCTGCTTTTATTGATCATTTTAATGCGCTTAAGTCCTATGATTATTTACTGCTTGATGACCTTGAAGAGATTGAAGCCAATGCTGAACTTCAAAAAATACTCTGCCAGCTGATCGACTACGCCCAGTCGGGTAAGATGAAATTGATTATTGCTGGCGCCAAACTACCAAAAGATTTAAGTGGCTGTGATGATCGCTTCAAGGGCAAGCTCTCCGCCGCCCTTATTCACCATATCGCAGAGATGAATAATGTTCTGGCCTATAAGATTGTAGAGTCCAAGTGCCTTGCCATGAATTTGAATCTTGCTAAAAATGTAAAAGAGTTGGTGTCGAATCAATTTCTTTTTAACGGCTATGGATTAGAAAGTGCTCTGCATAAATTTAAAAGTACCAGCAGCATCTTGGGTCAGGAGATTACGCTGGAAATGGCACGCCAGGAATTAAAGGCCAAAGAAAGGCTTGAGCTCCAGGACGATCTCCAAGGCTTCCTAGAGACTATCGCTAATGGCTTTCAGGTGAGAGTGGAAGATCTGATTTCACCGTTGAGAAAAAAAGAAGTCGCGCTTGCTCGCCATGCCGCCATGTTTATTCTCAAAGAGAAAAAAGGCCTGGGGCTGATGCGTATTTCAGAAATCTTTGGCAAAGATCATAGCTCCGTTATCTATGCCGTGGCCCGGATGAGAAAACTGCTGGAGAGCGATTTGCAGTTGAGAAAAAAACTTCAAAACATTATAGATTCACAGCATGCTTTTTAGCCACCAGATCGTAATAGCTTATCATTTGGCGAATGTACTCTCTCTTTTCCAGGTAATCTCCCGGATAGAAGCTTCGTTTAAATCCATATAAGGTGATATCCCTTAAAATCTTTGGGGTGATCGCGAAATTATCCACTGCTAGCTTTATTTCTTTGGAAACGGTGGTGTTGGAGACCAGGCGATTGTCGGTACAAATCACGACAGACATTTTTTTCTCCAGCATTTTTTTTAACGAATGATTTTTAATATCTGTAATTTCAGGGTTGGTTTGCAGATTGCTGGTCAAGCAAACTTCGATTGTAATGCGCTGATCAGCGACATAAGATGAGATTTTTTGGCCATAGGCCTTTTTGTCAGTGATGGCCGGATCTGAAATTTTATTGTGATCAAACATATAGTAGCCATGCCCGATGCGATCGGAGTGGAGCGAGGTGATGGCCTCAAAAATACTTTCGGCCCCATAGGCTTCACCGGCGTGAACTGTCTTGTGCATAAAATTTTTATGAACAAAGTCATAGGCGGCAATAAAATCAGAAGCGGGGTATCCTTCTTCCTGGCCCGCGAGATCAAATCCCACAATGGGAATTCCTTCTTCATCGCGAATCTTGACCATGGCGTGCGCCAGCTCCAGCGCACCCATTTTGATAACATCTTTGGGTCTAGCATTTTGGTGAAGCTCAAAAAGATCTTTGTAATAGGGAGAGAAATTCTTACTGAACATCCTCATGGCACAGGCAATAATGCCGTACTTAAAAGGAGGCTCCATTTTATTTTGAATTTCGGTTCGTGAATTGAATTCGCTTGCCGCCCGGGCCAGGCCTTTGTTGACCGATGCAAGCACCAGCTTCATCGTCATGCCTTGATTGTCGGCATGAAGTTGAGGGGCGTAGCGGACTTCAATATAACGAACACCTTCATTTTGATTATCGATCGCCAGCTCATAGGCCACCCGTTCCAGATTTTCTGCTTTGTGAAGCACACTGCAGGTGTACATGAAGCCGTTGAGGTATTCGCCCAGATTTTGGTATTTATTTTTGAACACCAGTTCGCGTAAACCTTCCTCGGTATAAGAAGGAAGATAGATATTATCTTTTTGGGCAAGATCAATCAGGGTGCTCAAACGAAGGGAGCCATCGAGGTGAAGATGCAGATCGCTCTTGGGCATTTCTCTAATAAATTTTTCAGTAATCATGGGAGGTCCTGGGGAGTTCAAATAACTTTATAAAATATTTCTTAAAATATCTCTTTGAGAAACAAAAGTAAATTCCAAGTAAAGACGGTATCGAGCTTGCATTTTTTTTAATGAGTTGTGAGTAAGGCCATTAGCAAAGGAAAAGACTATGGAACAAATATTAAATAACGATCCTGAATTAATACGTGAAGCGCGCTTTGAAAACTTGCCGCCTCTCACCGTGACCCGAACGTTTAATGCGCCAATCGAAGAAGTGTGGAAGGCATGGAGCAATGAAGAACAGGCGAAGTTGTGGTGGGGGCCTGAAGGCTATACTGCTCCCAGCGCTAAAATAGATTTTCGGGTAGGTGGGAAATATATCTTTGCGATGAAGGATGCCGCTGGAAAAGTGATCTGGAGCTCTGGGGTCTACAAGGAAATTGTTCCCCATAAAAAAATTGTTTGTACTGATAATTTTTCCGATGAGTTTGGAAACACCGTGGCGGCCAGTGAATATGGCATGAGCGGCGAGTGGCCCAGCGATATCCTTCTCACCGTCAAATTTAAACTGGTTAATACTGGTATTACCCAAATGACAATCATTCACGAGGGGATCCCTAAGGAATTTCATCAAGAGTGTGTTGAAGGCTGGAACAGCTCGTTTAATAAACTAAAGCAGCTGGTTGATCGGCATTGATTTTTTAATGCTGGCAATCCATGTCGGGCAGAGTGATGGATTTAGGTAAAAAAACCTTCTCCTCTGACAGGTAACATTCTCCCACCACATTTTGATGAATGTAGTATTCATTATCCAAAGGAATCATTTTGCCACTGGTCGCCAGGGTGATAACTCCATGATCAACCGAGTCAGCTGCCAGCTGAGAGAAACTTAAATCTAAATTGTAGTGATGTTTTCCAATGGACAAGTTAAGGGTACGAAGAGTTCCCAGAATTTGATTACCAATATACATTTTTTTAAATTCTACAGATTCGCTGGTGAAGGGATCAATCAAGGTATTGTAGCAAGTCATGCTGGTCAGAGTGCCTGTCATGACGTTTTTTGAAGCTGTATTTAAATCAAGATCAAAAGACAGCTGTTTGTATTCAGAGGAAGAGGTGTCCTCTATGACGTTTAAGTTCAAGTCACATTTAAAGTGGGCGGCCTGTGCCTGGAGAGAAATAAGCGTGAATAATAAACTGGTGAAAATTAAAGTGCGCTTCATCGCGGAGACTCCTATTGCTCTATTTTTCCGATTTCTCTTTGCAGCTGATTAAAATTTGAATTTACACAGCTAACAAATGAAAAGTCCAAAGTGGTGCGATCAAAGTTGAAACAATCTTGTAACCAAACATTATTATTTAACTGGCGCTGAGCTTCTCGGAAGCCAGAGTTCACACAGCTGGTAAAGCCGTAATCAACTTCATTTCCAAAATTAGTGCAGTAAGAAAAATAGCCACCGATCTCGCGAGAGACGCTGGAGAAATTTGAATTCACGCAACTTTGAAAAGAATAGCTAACACCTGCTCCATAGTGGCTGCAATAGCTTAAGTATATATTTCCTTTCTCTGCATTTTTTATTTCTTTTGTTATTTGGGCCTGCACGACAGGTAGGATTGAGAATGCTGAAAAGGCGGCGATTGCTGCTAGTTTGGAAATAGTTTTCATAAAAAAGCCTCCAAAAAATATTAACGCCCTAAGGTTATAAACTAAATTGCGTTAAAGCAATTTCCAATCAACTCCCGCATAGTTAATTCGCATTTTTGCTGATATTCTCAGGCTTTATAAAATATCGAGGAGAGTATGATGATTGATAACATTTCACTGCGTTTAATTGATGGAACCCCAACGACTCTGGCCGCCTTTAAAGGTAAGGCCCTGTTGCTGGTGAACGTCGCTTCCAAATGTGGACTGACTCCGCAGTATGAAGGTTTAGAAAAGCTTTATGAAACTTACCAGCAGAAAGGATTGGTAGTGCTGGGATTTCCTGCCAATAATTTCGGGGCGCAAGAACCGGGTACACCTGCTGAAATTCAAGAATTCTGTCGGATGAATTACAGTATCAAATTTCCCCTTTTTGAAAAAATTTCGGTGAAGGGCAGTGATCAACATCCGCTTTATAAAAAGCTGATAGAAACAAAACCTAAGGCGCTCTCGGCCAATGGCGACGTGTTTGAAGAAAAATTAAAAGGCTATGGCATCACCCGAGTAAACCCTAGCGATATTTTATGGAACTTTGAAAAGTTTTTGATTAATCAAAAGGGAGAAGTGGTTGAACGTTTTTCGCCAGACACTGAACCAACTAATGCTGCATTGGTGAAAGCGATTGAAGGATTACTTCTTTAAGCACCGAAGGACCCCGAAGGCCAATTGTCCCATCATAATAAAAATGTATGGGACGATTTTGTAGGACTGAAGTACTTTTTAGTCCAATGAAAAAAATAATAGCTTTTCTTTTTTTATTTTCTTTTTCCCCAACTCTTTTTTCATCCTCCCAGGATTTAGAGGAGGTGATTAAAAAAATAGACCATCCAGATCATAATGTGGTGATGGCCTTAAAAGATTTGCAAAAAAGTTGTGAAGAGTTTCATCGGCAGAAAGAATCCCCCCAGGATTTTGAGCAGCTGGTAAGGGTCTGTGAATCAACATCCTGTCTGGATTATTTTTCAATAGAACTTAAAAAGGAAAAATATAAAGAGGCGCTCTCGCTGCTCAAAGAGCGAGCAGCGCATTTTGATTCGCCCAGAGTGAATAAGCTCCTCACTAATCCCCAATACCAAGCAATGATCAATGCCAAGATAGAAAAGATCACCGAGTCCGGAATGAAAAATTGTCATTTCGAAATAGACCTCAATGCGCTCTCCATTCCCAAAATAGCTAAGAAAAAAGATAAAAAAGAAAAAGAGACCCAAAAAACAAACAAGCATTTTGTTGTTAAATGCCCCTTAGTTCCCTAAATTAATTATGATTAAAATTTCTAAATTACATGATCCAGAGCATGTTTTTTGTAACGTTAGGGGCATAGCATTTGCTCATAAGAAGAACGAAAAGGATTTCGAATCGAGGTTTTTATGAAAGTACTATTTATTTTAATGATGTTGGTTTTTGGGGGAGCGGCTAAAGCAGAAGGTGATTATCACGAAGAATTATTTTCACCTCAGGAGAATGCAAGAGTTTTTGGTGCCATCGATTATATCTGCGGTGACATCTGGTGTGAAGGTTTCTACGAATATAAATTTGATAAATTTTCTTGTGATAAAAAAAGTAATAAATGTGAATTAAATTTTCAGTTTATTGAATACCTGGACAATAACCAGAGAGCTTATTCTCCAATGCAGGTGTGTAAGATTGATGGGATCTATAGCCTAGATCAAGTGATAAAAGAAGACGGTTATCTTGAATTTGAATTCATCGATAAATTGTCTAACTGCTTTGGCGAATTGGCGGAAGCTTATCGTGGACAATAATAATAGCAACCATGAATGTTGAGGAAAATTAAAGCTCCTTAACATTCATGGTTTTTTTTAGTTTAATGAACTTGTTCCAACTGCTCTTCAACATAATATCCCGAACCAACCACAAAGATCTCCTCGCCCGCTTGCACCTTACGCACAAAAACCTTCTTCAAATTAGGAGTATTACTTCCCGGTTTGTACCAATAGTATTCCACCCACGCTTGGTCTTTTTCCAATGCCGCTTTGAGGTAATCGCTGACCTGTGTTTTTCCCTGGGCGTCTTTTAGTTGGGTGATATTTTTTCCTTCCAAGTAGGGCGCACCCGGATTCAACAATTCAATTCCTTCGGGAGAATCGACGAAAACATAAGTGTCCATAAAATAAAATGGGCCCTTCTTGTCCCGCAGTTCCGCGAAAGCGGCCCTGCCTTTTTGCTGCAAAAGCGAAGCGGCGTGATTAACCAGATCTTCAATTATCGCCTTGTCCATTTGCATGTGGTAGACGCCGCAGCCGACGAGTTGCTGTTCACCGGAGGCCAGGGTCGCGCGTTTGAGGTAAGTTGATTTCCACTTGGGAAAGAGCTGGCCTGGTTCGGGATACATATAATGAACCCAGCCTTCTGCCTTTGGAGTTTTAGCTATTTCCAGAAACATTTTGCCGTAGGGGCGTCCGAGAATATCCTTATCCTCACTGCCATTGGTTCCTTCCAGCTCAGGATTGATAACATGAAGTTTACGATTGCCCTCCAGGTCCCAGATGAAAAAATAGGTGTCGTCTCTAAACCACTTTGTTCCTTTTTTGGAAAATTCTTCGTAAGCTTCAACTCCAATTTTTTCCAGCAAAGAAGAAGCGATGTGCACCAGCTCGCTTAACATCGGAGCGGTCATTTTAGTCACCGCCACTTTTGCCTTGGGAGCATCCGAGAGATAGACCCCACAACCGACCATCAACCATTGTTCCCCAAGATTGGCCTTCATGACATAAGTCGATTTCTGAGTTGGAATGCTGTCTCCTGGTTTAGGCCACATATAATTAACCCAACCCGAACCTTGGGTCTGAGCGACCTTCAGCATTTCGCGCGACATGTACACCCCGTTGACATCTTTTACCTCAAGCAAGTTGCGTCCTTCTAGGTTGGGATGGGGAGGGCTGACCAGCTCCGTACCGTAGGGATCGAGCACAAAGATATAAGCGTCTTTCGCCATAAAACGTCCAGACTTATCCCGAAAAAGGGGAAAGGCAATTCTTCCTTTTTCTTCAATCACGCTGACGGCATCTTTCACCATGTCGATCACGAAACTTTTTTCCATGCGATTGTTATACATCCCGCTGCCTACAATGTAGCGCTTGCCGTTCGTGGTTTTAACCAGCCTGACGTAGCTGCTCTTCCAGCGCGGAAGAATTTCATCCGGCTCCGGCCATTGATAGTGATACCAGCCATACATTTTGCCGGGCACTGCGGTGGCGGCATCGATCAGGCCTCGAACGATGGCCCTGCCGTTGATATCTCTCAGACGGAGGACATTTTTATTGGCGAGTGCTGGATCGGGATGAACCAACATATTGCCTTCGGGATCGAGGACAAAAATATATTTTTCCTTTTCTCTCCACTTGCCAGTTGTACGAAATTGATCAAAGACAGATTCTCCTTTGCTTACTAGTAATTTGGCGGCTTCGTTTACCATCGCGACGAGTTCGCGGGTTTCTTGGAATTCATAAATCTGGATAGAACCATCGGGCCCGCGAATCGGAATTAATTCAGTTTCATGTTGTGTTTCCATTAGTGTTCTCCTTCGGTGTAGACCGGTGGGCAGAGAACAAAAACACCTTCGCCACTAACCGTTCCAATATTCGTCAGGCGATGAAGGGCGCCACGGGGAATGAACGAACTGTCTCCCGGCGCTAGATTTTCCTTGCGGTCTTCGAGCTCCAGCTCAAAATTTCCGGCGAGAACCAATAACGTTTCATCACCTCCATGGTGGAGAAATTTTGTGCCGGTGCTTTGCCCCGGCGCGACCGTGACGGTGAACATTGCCATGGATTTGGTGCCGGGAGGCGTGATCTCTTCATATTTGAGTGGATTGCCATGAACCGAAAATTTTCGGTGTTGATGAGCGCGAGTGATGATTGTTTTTTCAGCTTGTTGCATGAATTTAGCATCTGCATTAGCACTGCCTTTTTCTTGTTGCGGCATAAAGACCTCCTCGTTGTGTGTGCGCCATTTGTCCCTTAGGTAAGAAGCAATTAGTGTGCCTATAAACAAAGAGAGTTAGCGGTTGAACAATGAGCTTTATGCAGATAAAATTCATAAAAATTAATCAATGGAATACATATGGAAATTACAAATTTTAACGAGCTGATCGAGGCCTCTAAACTCCAGTCCACACCTCAACGCCTACTGTTTTTATTTGCCAAGGCCACGGCACTCGAAAACAAAGTGAAAACTGCTCATCACAGCGGAACAGTTGAACCGGTTATGTGTGTCGACAAATTGCCCTCAGAGATTGTTTCTTTCCAAGCGCTGATTCAAGAGGCCGATTCTATTTCAAGCAAATGGGATTTTGTTTTAATTGGCAGTTTAAGCGGAACAAACGGACAGCCGCCTACCTCGCAAGAAGCTGACGCTCCCCTTAGTTTAATGAGCAATAATCTGGTGAACGGTAAAGATATTTCCAAATATGTCATTCTCGATCGCGAAGAAAGACAAATCATTCTGGCTTAAGCAAAAGATGAAAAGCACCATTTTTTTAAAACCTTTGGAGTACAATATTATTGCTGATGGCGAGCGATGGCATCAGGGTGAGAAGATCAAGGGCGTCCTTAAAATTAAAAATCACAGTTTGGAAAGTGTGGAGTTGCCCCTTCTTAAAATCTCGCTTGCCGGTGGGAATTTTAAAAAGATTAAGGCCCATGATAAAAAAGCCTGGGAGCATCTCGCTGCCATAGCTCTGGGGGAAAAAATCTCTCTTGGCGCTTCAGAGGAAAAAGAATTTGCCTGGAATTTCCATTTGCCGGAAGACTGTCAGATCACCGACAAGAGTGGAAGTGTCTACTTAACCTTTTTTGATCAAGAGGACGCAATGCCGGCCGGCCAGCTAGAGCTGGTGATCGATCCCAAGATGGTGATTCATCAGTTCCTGGAAATTTTTCAAAACTTCCTCCGATTTAAAGTGGTGCAGACTAAATTTTCCAAGGGGATGGTTGAGATAAAATTAAATCCACCCAGCTCTAAAGAAATGAATAATATCGAATCACTGGTGCTACGAATGAAAGAGGTCGATAAAACGCTGGATCTCGAATACACTTTTAATACCCATGCCTTCGAGATGGTGGCCGGGAATTTATTGGCGCAAAAAAGAATAAAGCAAGTCAGTCAAAAGCTCACTGCCAAAGAATACACCATTTATGGTGATTCACTTAATCACGATTTTATTAAAAGCGCGATCAGTGCAGTGATTAAAGAGGCGACGCCTAAGTTTTTATTGTGAGTAAGGAAATCGTTTTTTTCGACGGCGTTTGCAATCTTTGTAATGGCTTTGTCGATTTTCTCCTGAAGCATGACAAACACAATCGTTATCAAATAGCTTCGCTTCAAGGCAAAAGCGCTCAAAAACTACTGCCTGATTTTTATACCAAAGAATTGTCGAGCATTGTCTTCTATCAAGATCAAAAAATTTACACCCGCGCCGAAGCCGTGCTGCGAATTGTTTCGGGGCTGGGATCCTTTTGGAGTCTCTTCAAGATTTTTCGTTTTTTTCCATTCAAAGACTGCTGTTATCGGCTGATCGCTAAAAATCGTTATCGCTTTTTTGGACGAAGGGCCAGTTGCCGAGTCGCTGGGCCAAAAGAAAGGGCGCGCTTTCTTCCTTGAGTTTGTGCTATATATAGTTCTTCTAACCTGGAGATTTTCATGATTCGTCTAACTCAAACTGTGCAGAAGGGCGGTTGTGCGGCCAAAATTGCTGCTTCAACTTTGCGTTCTGTTCTTTCTGGTTTGAAGCTGCCCAATAAAGATCCCAATCTCTTGATCGGTGGAGACACCTTTGATGATGCCGGCGTTTATAAAGTCAGTGAAACCCTGGCGTGTGTTGAGACACTAGATTTTTTCACTCCGATTGTTGATACTCCTTTTAAGTTTGGAAAGATTGCGGCAGTCAATGCCCTGAGCGATGTCTATGCCATGGGCGGGACTCCTAAAACTTGCATGGCGATTTTAGCCTTTCCGCTGGCCACACTAGAGGAAGCGGTGATGTCCGAGGTATTAGCGGGTGCCTGTGAAGCGATTACCGAAGCTGAGGCGTTGTTAGTCGGAGGCCACTCGATTGATGATGACACTCTCAAGTTTGGTCTTTCTGTCACGGGCCACGTCCATCCTGATCGCATCTGGGCCAACAGTGGCGCGCGAGTTGGTGACGATTTGATTTTAACCAAAGCGCTGGGCACCGGAACACTGTGTGCCGGTTTGAAAAAAAGTCTTTTTACTGAAGAGGACATTGCTGAAGCGATCAACTCGATGATGACCCTCAATAAGATTAGTGACCTGCTGGAAAAGGGCCAGGTCGATCCCGCGGCCATTCATGCCGCGACTGATATTACCGGATTTGGGTTGGTGGGCCACGCCATGCAGATGGCCCAGGCTTCTCAAGTCGCGCTGAAATTTAAGAGCAGCGACTTGCCGGCATTAGAAGGAGCGAAGTTATCGCTTAAAAATAAAAACCTCACCAAGGCCCATAGTAGTAATCATGCTTATACTCAGCTCAACATTTCGATTGATGAAACTGCGGCGATAGACGAAGAGACGCAGCTTTTGATGCGTGATCCGCAAACCAGTGGGGGACTGCTGCTTTCGGTTGATCCGAAATACAGTGAGCAATTAATTAACTCACTCTTGGTTCGTTTTCCGCGGACTAAAAAAATTGGAAAAGTGGTGGAAAAAAATGAATTCGCTCTCTACATCTGCTGAGTTCTACCAAGGGCCGATCGAAAAACTTTTTGATGATGACGTCACGCTGATCGACGTTCGTGCTCCGGTTGAGTTTTTACAGGGGGCCTTCCCTAATTCTCTCAATCTTCCGATTCTAAGTGATGAGCAAAGGCATTTGATCGGCATCTGTTATAAGGAAAAAGGGCAAGCGGCGGCGATTGCCTTGGGCCATCAGCTGGTTTCAGGCAGTGATCGCAGCGCAAAGATTAATTCCTGGTTAGAGGTGATCGCCTCGGGCCAAACCCCGACTTATCTCTACTGCTTTCGCGGTGGTCTTCGCTCCCAAATGTCCCAGGCCTGGATCAAAGAGCAGGGAGCAGAAATTCTTATTATCCAGGACGGATATAAACGACTGCGCAATTTTTTGTTGGAAAATATCAACCAGCAAGTGGCGCAAAATTCCTTTTTGGTGATCACTGGCAATACCGGTTCAGGCAAAACGGAGCTGCTCAAGCGCTTATCAAAAGATGGCCACAAGATGCTCGATCTGGAGAGTATGGCCAATCATCGCGGTTCAGTTTTTGGCAGCTATCCATCGCCTCAACCAACTCAAATCAATTTTGAAAATAAATTATCGATTCAATTGCTGAGAGAAAAGACGAAGTCCGGAACTTCCATTTTGCTGGAAGACGAAGGCCTGAAAATCGGCCACCGGGTTGTCCCGCTGTCTCTGCACACTAAACAGAATCAATCCCCCATCTTCGTTTTTGAAAGGTTACTAGAAGAGCGGATTGCTCTCATTTTGCAGGAGTATTGCATTGAGCGCTGGCGGGATTTCCAGGATCAAGAGGATTCTTATCAAAAATTCTTTCTATTCTTTAAAAGTTCTTTTGATCATATTCAGCGAAGACTGGGCGGGGCGCTTTATCAAGAGTGTCTGCAGGTTCTGAGTGAGGCGATTAAGATTCAAGAGCAAAGTGGCTCTTTGGCCCACCATCAGGATTGGATCCTTAAAATTCTCACTCAGTATTATGATCCTCGTTATGAAGAGAGTCTGAATAAGAAAAAAGAATTTATCGTCGCTCGGGGAGATGAAGGGGTGCTCAGGGATTATTTAAAATCAATATCAGCATCAAAAGTTTGATTAAGTCAGAAAACCATCCATTCTCGCCGCGGCCATTAGATAATTGACAGAGTCATTTTTATCAACTTAAATTTTATATATATCTAACTAATGAATAGTTTTTTAGAGGGGAAAAAGTGCTATGGATAGCGCCGTGTTAATTCTCTTAACTCAATCGCTCACGCCGTTGCGCCAGTTCCTATTTTCAAAACAAATAACAAATTTACCGTAATCGCAATTCAGGAGGAGTTTCATGGACCAGGTCGCAGCGTTTTTTCATAAGGGTGGAATTTTCATGTATCCCATTCTTGCTTTCAGTTTACTGATTTTAGCTTTCATTGTTGAACGCTATATCTCTCTTTATATTAAACATAAAAATGCCCCGATGGATTTCCGCAAAAATATTTTGGGATTCATTGCCAAGGGCGATTTTAAATCAGCTCAAACTTATATCGATATGAGTGCCAAAGACACATCAATTGGAAAAATTGCTACGGTTGCTTGTAAATTGAGAAGTGTTGGTGCTGGCGATGAAGCTCTTCAGGCCAGAATGGATGAACAACTTTCAAAAGAAATTTCTTCATACGACAAACGCACAGGATTCCTGGCGATGTTTGGTAACGTTTCGACTCTATTTGGTCTTCTTGGAACAGTTACCGGGATGATTTCATCATTTGCTGGTGCCGGTGCTGCGACCCCCGTAGAAAGAGCAACTCTTCTTTCTAATGGTATTTCTGAAGCCTTGAACGCTACGGCCTTTGGTCTGGTTGCTGCGATTCCAGCACTAGTTGCCTATGCTGTTTACCAAAACAAAACAGAACAAATCGTTGGTGGTTTAACTGAAGAAGCTTCAGAAATTTATCACGATTTCTTGTTTTATACAGAAAACCACAAAAACGATATGAGCATCGAATCGATGGGACATGGGTACCAAAATGAAACTACACCAACGATGAAGAGAAACTAATGAGTGGTGGTGGAATCGGCCATAGCGGTCCGAAAAAATCATTAGACTTTGAGCTCAATTTAACTTCAATGATTGATTTGCTCTCAACTTGTACCTGCTTTTTGTTAATTTCTGCTGTTTGGGTTCAAATCGGAACAGTTGAAATTAAACAAAGTCATGGAACTGAGGCAGCGGTCGCGGCCAAGGAATCTTTTGATCTGGATCTCGTCTTCAAAAACTCTAATGAGCTCCTTCTTCATTTGAAAAAAGATGGCAAGCAAGTGAAGGCGATTGAAGTTAAGTCAGAAAGCTACGAAGGCATGCTGGTCAAGTTGAATGAGGCCATTGCTTCTCAGGTTTTTAGCAAAAATAGCAAAACTAAAAGAATTGAGATTGCCGTAGCGACCGTCACACCAAAAAGCGGCGTTAACTACGGACAACTCGTATCAACTCTTGATGTGCTTCGAAAGAATCAAATCGTTAATATTGGCGTGCTTACCGCCAAAGGACAGTGAGGTCAGGATGAGACTCAACCAAAGTATAGTGGCAGCTAACCCGTTCGAAAAACACTTGATCAACCGCAGACGTAAAAAAGGTAAGGGGATGAGATCTCCTCAATTTACGCTGATGTTGACCTCGATGGTTGATATGTTCTCGATGCTTGTTATTTTCTTATTGCAAACTTTTTCAAATTCGCCGGAAATCGCGATTTTAAGAGGGATGACTTTACCCAACTCCAGTACTTCTGCCATCGTGAGAGAAGCTCCGGTGCTGGCCATTTCGAGAGATGGAAATCTTTATCTTGACCAAAAGCTGGTGGGGAAAACCGGTGATGTCACTCGCAAGCCGGATGAATTGTTAAACAAACTCAATACTATCAAAAAAGCCTGGGTCAGCACTCACACTGAAGCCTTCACTGGCGACATCAATCTTCAAGCCGACCGTGAAGTTGAAAGCACGACTGTCTCGATGGTAATGGGAATTTTAACCACTTCTCAATTTCAGTCTATTCAGTTGGCGGTTATTGGAAAATGAATACAACATTGATGACCAAGACACTGGCTCTAACATTTTTGTTAACTCTTGCTCCTCAAATAGAGGCTAATGACTCTCAATACCTGATTAGTGAAATGGAAGCGCTTCGAGATTCACTGCGAATAGAAGATCCAGCAAGAATTGACCTGACTCTTCGCTTAGCCGATCTCTATTTTGATGTTTCTATCCAGGAAGGTAAGGGCGAAGACAGCGAGGCCCTAAAAAAGAATCGGCTCAAAGCCTTTGATCTCTATAAACGTTCACTTGATGGCTCTGACAATTTAAAAAAAGCTACCGGTCTCAACCGAGTTAAAATTCAATTTCAAATGGCGCGTCTTCTCTCTCGTTTAAACGAAGGGAAAATGGCCGAAACATATTATCTGGATATTTTAGCTAATGCTGAGTCTCCTAAGAAAATGATGGAACAGTCGGCGCTGGCCCTGGCCGAATGGCATGAAGATGAGGCCAATTATCCCCAGGCAAAAAAATACTACGACCGTGCGGTGGCAAGTTGCTCTGATCGCAACTCCTGCAATTACGCCAATTACCGCTTGGGTTGGTTGTATTATAAAGACACCAAATTAGATGATGCCATTCTAACTATGGAAAAATCTCTTTGGACTGATGAATTTGTCATTCGTGAGAGTTCTCTTACTGATCTTCTTCTCTTTATTTCTAATAAAGAAAAAACTGATGGTACGAAAGAATTTGAAATGATTAAAAAAGTCGCAATTAAGGCCAAAAGGCCAGAGCTTACTCGCCAGTTGGTAGAAGCTTTTTATGTCGCTGGAAACCGCTTGGCCGGATCAAATCTTTTAGCTGAGCTTAATAAAGAAGATCCCAATCTTTATTACGAAGTTCGATTACTGGAAGAGTATTACGGTTTTCGTAAATGGGATAAAGTTCAAGCTTATCTCTCAATCATTGAAAAAAGAAAGATCACTGATCTTCCCGTGAAGCCCGAAGAGGCCAAGGAAGTTCTGGCGATCCTTAGACGTTTTATTGTTCAAGTCGATGCCGAAATGCAAGTGGTGGCCGATTTAAAAACTGTTTTAAAACGCTCGATTGACACTTATCTCACCCTCTATCCCAAAGACGAATTAAGAACAAAGATGCAGGCCGGATGGCTAGCAGTGGTGGAAGATAAAACTGAGAAATTGGCAAAACTTGATGCTTGGATTAAAGAAGATCTTGGCTATAAGATCGACCCGCTGGAAACGAGAAAGTTACGTCAAACCAGGCTGGCCCTCGCTCAAACTGAAAAACTTCCAAAAATTGTGATTGAAGACTCACTGGCCATTGCAGAAATTCTGAAAGGCACTAAAGAAGCTGATGAGTTCCTGTACGTTGCTGCTCGCGAGCAATATGCTCAAAAGAATTATCTCCAGGCGCTGCCTAATTTTCAAATGATCGTCAATAATGCCAAAGCCACCAGGGTTATTGGCAATTGGGCGATTCTTGCTCAGAACTTAATTCTTGATATCTATAATAATCAAAAAAATTATGAAGGAATTATTACTCAAGTTGGTGTCTGGAAGGGCATGACTCAAGGAATGAACTCCGAAGAGTTGACCAAAGAAACGAAATCCATGGAACAAATCCTGGTTCAGGCCCAATTTGAAAAAGCATTCCTGATGAAAGAATCTCCATTGGCGCTGGAGTCTTTCACTAATTTTTGTCTCAATGATCAGTATCCAGAAAAATCGTGTCCTAACGCTAAAGTCCTTTCGCTTAAATTCAAGGATCAAGACAAATTAGTTAAGATCTTAGGCAAAATGGGTGAATACAATGAGCAGGCGATCGAGCTTGAACTGATGGGGCGCTTTTTGGATGCGGCCTTGGCCCGCGAGAAGTTCGAACTTTCCGGCAAAGCTAATATGGAAGCCTTCTTGAAAATTGCTTTTCTTTATGAGCTGGACCAAGACACTAAACAACGTGACCGAGTGCTGGCACTTATGGTTGAAACTTTTAAGCTTGAAAAAAATATGCCGACTGAATTTGAAAAATCGGCTTATATCGCGCTGGATGAAGCCAACTTGATTAATGAGACGGCACTTTCAATGCCTTGGTCTGCGGCACTGAAAATAAAAATTGCCAGTCGTCTGGAAATTGAAAATCCTACTCAGGTCACGAAAAATGCACTGATGTCACAAAATGAAGGCAGCGGTCCCGTTTGGTCGAAAGTTGTATTGGCCGGACTGGAAGAAGAATTCATTAAGACCAACAAAATTAAATTCTACGGAACTCAAAGTCAGAAATTATTCAAACAAAGAAATAGCTCTATTGATAAGTTTGCCAGTATGGCAAAGCCAATGCTTGATAGTGCTGGACTTGAGACCCGAATTTATATTCTACACATGCTGAAGATGACTTATAAAAACATGGCCAATGAGATTTTAAACACACCTATTCCAGATGGCCTGGATCAACAGACTCTTGCCTCAGTCACCACTCAAATCTCGAATATGGCCGATCCCTTTGATCGCGTGAATGAAGACTACGATAAGCTGCTGGGTGAGCAATTAGCGGCGATCACTGATCCTGTCTCCCATGCTAATGTGGCCAAAAACATCACCGGTGACGTGAAGAACTATTCCAGCTTTATCCAATACGATGGCAGTGAAAAAATAGAGCGCAAAGTAGTTGCCGCCATTGATCATGGGCCTGCTAATGTTATGAGAAAAAAATTACTTAGCGATCCGGAAGATAAAAATACCTTAGTGGGTCTCAAAGAATTTTATACTAAAAATCCAAATCCTCGGATCGCGGCTTATTACGCTGGACGAGTCGATAACTTAAAACAGGTAGAATGAGCATGAAGCACATGATTATCTTAATTTCTTTAATGCTCTCTTCGCTGGCATTTGCTGCGCCGGTTGAGGAGACTAAGGAAGTAAGCAAAGAAGTCTCAAAGACGACAAAAATTAAATACAAAGAGGCCGGTCGTATCGACTTCGAATCGTTATTGATCGAAGGAGAGCGCAAGAAACCGGAACTTTCAGTTGTTACCGGTAACATCGGCGAGAAAGACAACGGACTTATGGTTATGAGAAAAGATTTTGGCGATATGATGGCCAATGATTTTGGAGAGGTCATCGAATGATTGCAATACAATCCGAAAATGGGGAACTGGTAAAAGTTTTAAAAAACGTTCTGGAAGGGGAGTATGGTTTTCATCGTTCTTTCGGAATTATCTCTAAGGATCAAGCCGATAAACGCGTTGGTACCCGTAAACGTCAATTTTACGATTATACCAATGACGAATGGCTATGCTCTTTTAAGATTCAGGTCCCAGGGGCCGGGAATGAACAAAAATTAAAAATATCAGCGCTCACTGGCTGCGAAGCCGTTGAGTCGGGAACTGGTTGGGAACTTAAAACTCCAATGGGAGTCTTTAATATTTCCGATGCTCTGGGAGGAAGAATTTCTCCGTTACTAGAGGACCATCCCGATAAGAGTAAATGGTTAAATAGCGCGCTGGTTACAGTGTTGATGTTGATCTTTTTTCTTATCCCGCTATTTTATTTTCTTCAATACAAAGCGCCGGTAGAAGTGGCCAAAGTCGAAGAAATTCTTGAACCGATTAGTGTTCAAGTCGCAAAAGAAGTTCAGGCCGTAAAAATCGAACAAGTATACAACCCAAGCGTGGTGCCGAATCTGGTTGGGAAAGCAGCAGTCTCGCGAAGAGCAGTGCAAAGAAACCTGGGATTTTTAGGCATGGTTGGCTCTAAAGAAATTACCAATGCGCTGGGGGGAGCTCCTCAACATTTAAAGGTGGCTTCAGCTGGTGCTGGTCCCGGTGGTACCGGTGGATCTGGCGGTGAAATGCTGACCGGAATCGGAAAAGGATTAAGAAGAACAACGGTTGGTAATACCGGGATGCAAGGCCTGGGGGGTATCGCGACCAAAGGCGGCGGCGCCGGTGGCGGGCTCGGCGGTTACGGAAATACTTTAGTGGCTTCGGGCGAAGGCAAAGGCGGAATTTCGGCGATCGCCGTTTCAAACAGTGACATGGTGTTAGAAGGTGGTGTGAGTAAATACGCAATCAACGCCACGATTGCCAAATACTTGAATCAGGTTCGTCGTTGTTATGAAGCTGAACTAAAAAATCATCCTGATCTTCAAGGACTGGTGGAAATGAGTTTTGAAATCAATGCCACTGGAAAATTAAATTACTCAAAAGTTAACAAGACGACTCTTAACAGTCCTCCGGTTGAATCTTGTATCAGTACCAAAATGATGGACTGGCAATTTCCACAACCAAAAGGTGGAGTCAATGTCCCAGTTAAATATCCATTTATGCTAAGACCGGTAGGTGTCTAAATGAAACAAACAAGTAAAATTCTTTTATTTCTTATCGCTACAAGTATTATTTCTTGTAAGCAGAATCCTTATCCCGCTGGTGAAGTAACTGTAGAGCAAAGGCAAGAGCAGCGTACCGTTGAGCCACCTTTATCTATCTCAGTCGAAGACGTCATCGAATATAAAGAAGGTCGCTACCGCGAATACAAGATTCGCGTTTCGGTTAAAGACCCAGGACAACCACTGGTCAGTATCGATAATCTTCCGGCCGGAGTGGAGTACGACCAGCAAAATTTCACTTTGAAATGGCGCCCGAATTTTTTTGATGGCAATGATGCCAACGATCCGGCGATTAAAAGTCGCATTTATCCCGTTACTATTTGGCTTCGCAATAGCAGCGACCCGATCAAGGCCTTAAGAAGAACAATCAATCTAGTGGTCTATGATACTCCTCAAATGATCGACATCCTTCCTGCTGCTAAAACCTCAGTAGATGAAGGGCAAAAATTCAGCAATACCATCACTCTGGCCAACGCCGATTTTCCCAACGGTCCATTCCGCGTGGTGACCAGTGGTTTTCCTGCCAACACCGAAATCGTAAAAGTAAATGAAACGACTTATAAGTTAGAATTCACCCCAGATTATTTTCATGTCAATCGCAAGACGAGTGGTGCTTCCAAGACTTATGCCGGAAAAATTATCGTCGCTAATCCAGCTAACCATACGATGAGCAAAGATTTATCGATCACGGTCAACGATAGAAGACTAGAATCTAAATTAGTGACTCCGCCCACTTTGATTTCTGGGCTGGATGTGAGTTTTCAAGTTGTCGGTTACGATTTAAATAAGGAGATGTCTCCGGTTGTGACGATGACTTCTAACCGACCGGGCTTTGGTAAGTTTGCCTTCCAGGAAATTAAAAACGAAGAAAGCAGTTCAACTGTTCTCAATGTTTCATGGACTGATATTCCACCTGTTCATAATGGAGAAGAGTTTAATCTTACTTTTAGGTCTTGTGTCTTAGGGAGCAGAAGTTCTCTCGATAATTGTAAAGAATCCTCCACTAAAGTGAAAATTGTGTTGCGAGATCGCCTAGCTCCTCAAATCGCCCGAGTTGATTGGCCAGCTGGAGAAATCGTTTATTTAAATCATGCTGAAACCCAGACCAGAAAAATTCAGGTGCGCGACCTGGAAGATCCAAACCTTAAACCAAAAGTTGAGATTTTCCCTGAGGAAAGCCGCAAGTATGTAAGCTGGAGTGGAGACACTCTGCGCTTAAATTTCACTGAACCTGGAATTTTTCAGTTCAACGTGCGAGCGACTTCAGACTATAACGTCAGTTCAATGGAGAGTTTTTTAGTTGAAGTCTTTCCTAAAGATCGAAATAAAATTCTGTTTTTTGCCGATTCAACTCGCGACCCGGAAGTTATTTTTTACAAAAAAACTTTTAAGAACGTCGATATTATGAATCCAGCGATCCAGGAAATTAACACTCGAAATCTTTCAGGCAGAGACACCCTGGTTATTGGAACCAGCTCCTTGATGGATATCGAAGTTCAGCCGATGATTTCAAAAGCGATTGATAAAATTAAAAATGTAGTTGTGGCCTCTCCTTTGATCGACCAGCTGCCAGAAAAATTTCTGGAGAAATTGAGAAATGATTATGGATTGATCACCATCGGCCGTTATAGCCAATTGCCTAATCTTCCTCCACTGGAGAAGATGCAATTCGCCAAAACCAGTCAATTCGGCAATCCGCAAAGCCCGGTTTACTTAAAAAGAACGGCTTCCAGTGAATCACGTGACCCAATGCTTTTTAACGGTGGACTTTATGAAGCTGACAAAATTTGCAAAGGTGTTTTAGGTCTTTCTCTAAATGGAACAAATCCTTACGTGGTGGGAGTCGTTTGTAATCGTGAAAATGGCGGAAGAATTTCTCTGTTGGGAACGGAGTGGGCGGATCTCGCAGTCTCGGCGGGCGATGAGCAAATTCCTGTTCTTTGGTTCAATACAATGATTAACGCTAAATTTTAAGGAATAGACAATGAAACATACGATGACTAAAAAACTATTGTTAACATGCGTCCTTCTTTCCAGTACCTCACTTTTGGCTCAAGAGAATTCTGAGCTGGAAAAAAAGCTTGATGCCCTCAATATCCCAGACGATAAAGTTACCAACGTATTGAGTGAAGATAAGCTTTATATCGTCAACACTCGCTATTCGAGTTTAGTTAATCGCCACGAGCTGACTCTGCAAGGGGCCAATAACTTTACCGCCGACAGCCACCTTTCTACGCAACAAGCAGCTCTGGCTTACCGATATCATTTAAATAGTACCTGGTCGGCCGGTTTAAGATACACCCGCTACTCCAATAAACTAACTGATGCTGGAAAAAGATTATTCGAAGATAAAAAGATGCTTCCTGATACTGACTTTGCATTGAATTCACAGGAATTATTTGTGAACTACAATACGATTTACGGAAAACTTCGCTGGACGGAAGATACGGTTGTTTATTTTGACCAATACATCGCTCTGGGTGGCGGAAAAATTAAACTGGCTTCCGGTAGCAAGAATTTAGCATTCGCTGACCTGGGATTTTCTTTTTGGCTGGGAAATCATGCCAGTGCCCGCGTTGGTTTTAAAAATGAATTCTATAAGCAGACGCAATTAACAGGTGCGCGCAGTATTCATAATGGTGTTGGCTATATTGAATTCGGTTACCTTTTTGGTAGCGGGGACCGGGGATGAAAAAAATTGTTGCGAGTTTAGTTCTTTGCTCAAGCTTTAATCTTCTGGCCGATACTGGCTCACTTCTCAACCAGGCGGGGAGTGAGATTGATTTCACTTCTAAGATTGTGATGCAAAAGCAAATCAATCTGGATAATCCTTTTGTGATTCAGCTTTATTCTTCCTGGAAGGCGATGGGGACGGTTGATCCTGCCACCAATCAGTGGATCGAATTGATCTTAGATAAACAGCACGAAAAAGCCTTGATCTTATTGCCAACTATCAGTGGAGCAAAACTCCAGGCGCTAAAACAGGCCAGTGAACTCTATCTGCTTTACCAGTCAGGATATGTGCAAACTTTTCTGAGCGCTTGGATTGATGCCGCCAGCTCAACTAATTTTTTGCAAACTGAATTGGGAATTGCGCTCGATCAGATCGTTGGACCTCGGGCCACGAAGCTCATTGTGGATAATGGCTTTTTGATCACTCCCGAGCTCAGTACTAAACTTGCTAAAATCGAAGCCGTGCCTTCGCGCTTAAACTATTCACTGCAAGCAATGAAAGCGCTTCGAAGCCGAGAAAATGCTGTGGCCTGGATTGGGAAACTCGAGGAGAGTGATCCACTGCGGATGCCACTGGCCCAAAGTGCTTTGCTTCATTACGCCAAGGATGGAAAGCTGGGAGCATCTGGTAAGATTATTAAAGGTATCGTTGAGCCAATTCTGCAGAAATCAAATAACGAAGAAGAGTTATCTTTATATTTTATGACCCTGGGAAGACTGCTTTATCAGGCCGGTGCGCTGAGTGAATCAAAGAAGTATTTTGATTTGATCCCTGAGAGTTCAAGTTATTTTTTAGCCGCCAGAACTGAAGCGCTTTGGGTACACCTGAGTGGGAAGGATTATTCTCGGACCAAAGGAGAATTGGCCTCTTTAGAATTGAGTCTGTTCAATGACAAATTTCATCCCGAAGCTTATCTGGTCAGTGCCATGGCCAATGTGATGTTGTGCCAGTTTACTGAATCGCGGGCGGCGGTTAATCGTTTTATTGAAGTGAATCGTAAATGGGCCCGTGAAATTGAAAAAAATATCAATGACCCTAAAGCTCAAGCGATCAAAACTAATTTCTTTATCACTAATCTGGAAAAGTCCAAGGCCTCTGCGCTTAAAGAAAAATTGGCCTTAGAAAATAATAAGCAAGATGCCCGTTACCAAAAACCACTGGAAACTCAGTTGTTGGCGATTGAGAGTTCTCTTCAAAAAGAAATTTCTACTCAATGGATGAATCGAAAAGCAATGCTGGAGTCAGCACTTTATAAAATGAAATTTGTAAAAATTGAATTGATCTCCCGCATGCGCCAGGTAGAAATGAACATGAAAGTGGCAGGCAGTGATGAAGTTAGTCATCAAAGTGCAGCTCCGGCCCGCAAAAACCAAATGAGCTTTCCGAAAGACGGTGCCCTTTGGGGCGATGAACTTTTTCACATGAGTGCTTCGGTGATCAACAAATGCATCAATGGTGAATTAAAAGGTAAAACCAAATGAAATACTTAATTTTTGTTGTTCTCATCCTGAGTACTTTGTCCTGTAGTAAGGCCACTAATTATGGCTATTACGATAACACTCCAGCGATTGAAGTCGATAAACGCATTTATCCGCTGAGTTTATTGGAAAGCGATAAAAACATCGATGTCCTGCTGGTGGTTGATAATTCAGGAAGTATGTATTCCATTCAGCAGAACGTGATTCGAAACTCCCGCATTTTCTTAGAGCAATTTTCCAAGCAGCCATATATCAATTGGAAAATTGGATTGGTCTCCACCGACAGAAATGAAGCTCCTTATTTAGGTTTTGATATTCCTTTTGATTGGAATTTGATTGATTATCGCGACCCGACTTCATTTGATCGCACTGTCGGAAAATTCCAGGATGCGGTTTCTCGTTTGGGGACCAATGGTGATGCTTCAGAGTATGTATTTTACAATGTGAAGAGAGTTGTTGATCTCTACAATGGCAGCAGTCCTTCTCGTCCGTCTTTTTTGCGACCTAATTCACACTTTGTCGTTATTATGATTTCCGATGAAAATGAACAGAGTAAAGAAGACCATGGCGCCGCTTACGATGCTCCAGCTTTTGTGAAAACCATGTCTCAGTATATCGCCGGCAATAAAATTCTACGTTTTTACGGGGCGCTTAACCGCACAGATCTTACCGGCTGTAATAATCCTGGTGATTCCGGTACCTATGCTGGTAGCCAATATGAAACCATTATTAATCTAACCAGAGGTTTTAATATCTCGGCGTGCCTAGATGATTTTGGGACTGAATTGGCAAAAATTGGTAAAGACATCGCTTCGCTGGTTGGTCTTCCTAGTTTGCTCTTAAAACAAAGACCCATTTCGGACACCATCAAAGTTTACTACAAAGACCAACTGCTTTCTCCCGGCCGTAAAGAAGATGGCGGCGTTTGGTTTTACGAGGAAAGCACCAATACTATTAATTTCTACACCATGGATTTTGTGGAAGATCCTCGCAATGACTATTTCAAAATAGACTTTGATATTGATGATGGTCACAACCGAGGCTGATTATTGTCCCTCGGTCGCTTCCAGAATATCGCTCGCGCGCCAATGGGGAAGATCCTCAATCAGGCCAGCCAACAAATAATCAAATTTTTCTTCAGCTCCCGCACGACGTTCGGGAGTGGAGACACCATCAGCGGTCGCACGCCATTCATCCGACTGGGCCAGACGGCTTCTGAGCGCGGCCGTCAAAAGATCAATCCAGGTCGGAGCAGTGAAGGTAAAATTTAGCGCCAGCGCATCGCCCTCTGCGGTGGTTGAATGCCAAAAGCCACGAGGAACAAATAAAAGTGATCCAGGTTTTAACACAAACTCCAAAGCATTCTCTGGCATCTCACTCGGAAGTTCATCTTCTAGATAACTCATCATCTCTGGATCGGGTTGTGTTCCCATCGTGTGTCTGGTCAATGGATTTAGCACATCATGATTGGGTGCCATTTTCCAAATTTTAGTTCCCTGAACTTGAAGAACAAAATTAATGTTTTGATCAAAATGGGCGGCAGTGCCTTTCCCATCTGGAGTTGCATAAATCAGGCATCTTCCATAAGTAAGGGCGGAAAGGCCTAAATCGCTTCTTATTGCTGACAACCACTGATTGAGCAGCGGTGAAATGGTGTGAGCTTCATTGAAGAGCAGGCCCATGCCGTTGGCGTAAAGTTTCGGCGCATCCACCGTGTTGGTAGCAATGGCGCTGGATTCGTCCCGCACGTCAGGCAAATGAGCTTCAACTGGCAAGGGCCATGATTGCAGTAGTGCCTCTAGTGAAGCGAGGAAAGGAATTTCTCTTAGCGCCTTGGTCTGCTCCTGGGGCTCCAGCAAAACAGGTCTGTTTTGTTCATAGAGCTTAAGAAATTGATCGATGCTAAGAGGATGAATAAGTGCAGAGAGGCCTGTGTTCATATAGATAATTCCTAAAAAGTTGATGCATTATTCTTAGCAGTCAAAAAGCAGAAATCCCATTAAAAAGGTGATGAATCAGGACGATTCAGGATAGACTGGCAGCTATTGTGGTTCAGCAAGGAAAAGCAATGAACGGTAATTTATATGATTTTGTTTTGGCACCATTTGAAAAACTGGTTTTAAAAAAATTGCGTTTAAAGCTGCTTAAAAAGGCCCATGGCAAAACGCTGGAAATTGGATTTGGAACCGGACTTAATTTTCCCTATTATTCCAAAGATGTGCAATACATCGGGATTGAGCCCGACGAGAAGATGGCCCAGGTCGCTCAAAAAAGAGCAAGTCATTATCATTTACAAATTGGCGAAGGGGATGCCCAGTCGTTGGCATTTGGTGATTCATCATTTGATTGCGTGGTCGCTACTTTGGTTTTTTGCACTATTCCTGATCCCGACAAGGCGATTGAAGAAGTTTTCCGGGTGCTTAGGCCGGGAGGAACATTTTTACTTCTGGAACACGTGAGAAGAAACACTCCCATTGCCGGAAGACTTCTCGATTTTTTTACACCGCTGTGGAAACAGATTGCCGGTGGATGCCATCTCAATCGAGATCCAAGTAAACAACTTATTGATGTTGGCTTTAAAGTTGAAGCCATGACCACCTTATGGGGAGGGATGGGGAAGGTGTGGGAGCTTAGAAAATAATCTTTTAATTGATCAACTCCAAGCTCTTAAATCTTAAATAGTGGTCAGACAACTGATGTTCATGCTTGAAACAGTTATTACACTCTAACGTCTCATTTAAAAATCAAGACCTTCACTTTATTGATGA
>Ga0066404_1000040_pt1 | contig 68258 bp, 67 predicted proteins | sample LakWasMeta4_LOW4_2_FD_59491 | JGI IMG/M metagenome (GOLD analysis project Ga0066404, IMG submission 59491) | Freshwater sediment methanotrophic microbial communities from Lake Washington under simulated oxygen tension - Sediment Metagenome 4_LOW4 | ecosystem: Environmental > Aquatic > Freshwater...
TGCGTCTGTTTTGTTTTTGGTTCTTCAAATCCAAAATCTAAAATTTGTTCGCGAGCTTTAAGTTGTAAACTTGGATCACCGCTAATCGCAGCGGAACGATTTCCTTCTTTGGTGCCGCCTTCTAATTCTCTTTTGACTTCATCGAGGTAGGGACGAAGATCAATTTTACCAAATTCAAACATTTTTTCGCGGTCTTTTTTGATTTCATCTCTAAAGAGTTCTTGCGAAAAATAGCTAAGGTCCGTTGCATTGAAGTCTGGAAATTTCGCATAGAGAAATTTCATCAATGCTCTGTTCATTTGATCGAGGTTATCAAAACGTTTAGTACGGTCTTTACTTAAGGCCTTCATAACTATCTCGTCGAGTTCCTTGGGAACGTTCGGATTGATAGAAGAAGGAATAGGAACTTTACATTCCTGAATTTTCTTTAAAACAGCTAGATCGTTATTTTCTTTAAAGAGCTTTCTTGAACAAAGCATTTCCCAGAGCGTAATCCCCAGGGCAAATTGATCGTAACGAGGATCGAGCTCCATCCCTTCCAGATATTCCGGGGCCAGATAAGAAAGTTTACCTTTAATTGTACCGGCCTGAGTAGATTCTGAATTGGTTTGGGATTTTGCAATACCAAAGTCGATAATTTTAACGGCACCATCATAAGTTAACATGATGTTGTGAGGTGAAATATCGCGATGGATAATATTAGTTTCCTGGCCGGTAAGTTTATCTCTAAATGTATGGGCGTAGTAGAGACCTTGGCATGCCTGGGAAATGATATAAGTTGAAATTTCAACTGGGAAAACGAATTTTCGATCTTTTAGTTTTTCTAAATATTCTTTGAGGTTTCGTCCATCACAATATTCCATTGCAACGTACAACTGGCCTTTGTGAAGCCCGTAATCATAAGTCTGAATGACGTTGGGATGAATAAGACCGAAAGTAACCTTGATCTCATCCATGAACATAATCTTGAATGCTTCATCTTTTGAGTATTGAGGCTGAACCATTTTGATCGCAACGACTTTGTCTGCTTGCTCCCCTAAGAAGCGCGCACGACAAATCTTTGCCATACCACCGTCAACTAAATGATCTAAGATCAAATAGCGTCCGAAGCGTTCTCGTTTTTCTGATTCACTCATTGGTTCTCCCGATCTTATCTATCGGGACGATTACGGAAAACTTTAGCTATTTTTTAGTTTAGTTAGTTCAGCAATTTTTCAGAATAGCCTGGAAAATTTATTATCAAGGGCTTAAGGTCTTTCTCTTTTTTGCAAATACCGAATATATGGTAAAGGCGGAGCCCATTTAGTTGAGCATCAGGGTGGGCCATTATGTGTTTTTTAAATTCCAACAAATCGAAACGGGTATAGCCCGCTCCCTCTAACTGGGCGTAAAGCGATGAATAAGGAATTTCCTTGGTGTCCATGGAATAGGCCAAAACCACCCTAAAGTCGCTGCATTTGATAATGCTATCGAGTTCGTCTTTCGAAAACCAAAAATTAAAAGAGGATTGAGGAGGAACATGCGCCGTCATCAGATCAAAAGATAAGGTTAGCTCGTGGTACCAGGAATTTCGTTGAAAAATTAAATCTTCCTTCCAGACTTTGTCGGCGAAAGTTCCATTTCTCAATAGAAATTTTCCTTCATCCACGGTGTTCTTGCTAAGATTTGAACAGGAAATAACAAAAATTCCCACTATTAATAAAAGCCAAGATTGATTAATTTTCATATACCTTCATCCAACTCATAATATCTTGAAAAACTATTTCTCTATCTGTTTCATTATACAAGTCATGCTTCATAAGTGAATATTTCTTTTCAGTTAGAAGTTCTTTTTTGATCCCTTTGGCAAAATAATCAAGCCCGCTGGAGTTGGCGACGTTGTCATTTTCCGATTTAAGCAACAGCACAGGCTTTCCAATGAAATAGGAATCTTGATAGATACTGGCTATTTTTTTTTGAATTTCTTTAATCGAAATTAAAGTAGGTCGATGAACCACCAGAGGATCATGCTCCAATATTAGAATATCTTGGGGAGCAGAGAGCATGTCCTCCCCCTTTAACAACTTGATGGGTCTGGAATGAGGAATCAGGTTTTTTAAACCGGCATAGGCCGTGCTTAATTGATTTTCCAACTGTAAAAAGGGCGATGTGAATTTAAAAATAAAATTAGAAAGAATTAACCCGCTAATCTTTTTTTCAATTACTTCCTGGTAGCGGTTTATTAAATCCAGCGCCACCAATCCTCCCAGCCCCTGTCCCAAAATCATCCACTGCTCAACATTATCAACTTCATCAACGTTTTTATCTGTATGATTCAGCAGAAAGAACACATCATCCACCAGGCTTTCGAATTTTTTTACATGCCCTCGCGTTCCGGAGCTCAATCCATGGCCAACAAAATCCATGGCAACAAAGGAAATGCCGGGATGACGATTGCGAGTCCAATTGATAAAAGAGAGATATCGACCGTGATACTGCCCGACATCATGAAGGAGAAAGATGGTAATATTTCGATGCGGATCTTTTTTCAACGCTTCAAATCTTTTTACATAAATCTTACTGCTACTATCGCTGGAGGAAGTAAACTGAGTGACGAGAATATTATTTTCCAGCTTCTTCCAGATAAGATTGCATTCATTGTGAGCATTAGTTTGCATAATTTTGCATAATCTTTTTTGCGGTATCGTTGATTTCATTTATGCTACACAAAACTTTTTGCTCGTGAGGTTTAAACTCATCAATCGTCAGTTTTAAATTTTTGGCCTTAAGGGTTGTGCCGGAATAAATTGAACCAAGTACAACTTTTCCAGCTTGGAACGGTCCAGCTCCCAACAAGGTGCATTTTTTAGTTCCTGCCACTTGCACCAGTGCAATCAAAGGAAGAGGATCATTTTTAACCACCAAAAGCAAAGGGGCTTCATCTAAAACATGTTCAGTATTGAGTTTTAAATTTTTTGGATCAAGGGGAGTTTGTCCTACTTCTACCCAACCAGGCATTCCAGCAGCAAAAATCCAGGTATGATTATTAATTCGTCTTTCATCCAAGGCTTCTTTCAATTCATTCAATGAATAAGGTCCATAAAGATCTGAGACAGGATGGGCTTTGCGGTCATGTCCAATTTTGATAAAAAAGACTTCTTCTTCAGATCGAACTGTCTTCCAGTCAAAATTAAAAATAACTTCGGGAGAAGACTCTTTTTCTACGAGCACTTCCGCCGTAGCCGCTGTTACTTTTTTATCTTCTTTTCTTTCTTTTTTCTCAGTTTTCACTTCTGCTGCCACAGCGGTAGGCGCTTGACTAAAATCGAGTTCGCTGACGTCTTTTAGTCTCTCCCAGTTGGCGAAACCTTTTTTCCAGATATAGGATTCTGAATTAATCACTTCTTTCTGGAATAAACTGCGCAAACTCTCTTCATTCACCGGACCGACGCGCTCTGATCCTTGAACGTAATACCAATTCGTCATGGGGCCACTCCTATCTTTAGATGCTGTCTTTTTGCTTTTAACTAATCTCTATTTTAACTTTTTGAAATTACAAAAACTACAGCTCAAGATTTGCCCTATTCGAACATTTTGATCAGGTATTCGCGCCCAAAATTCAAGTGGATGAGTCTCCTACTCAAGAAATATCCATTTTGACCGATAAGCCAAAGGTTAAGTCTGAATTAAAATAAATGGGTTGAATGAAAGTTAAGGTAAACATTATGAAGAAACCACTCTTTTTAATCGCAAGTTTTTTGCTGCTTTCTTGCACGAAAGCAGAATTCGCCGCGAATAAAATCAATCAATCTAAATCGATCAATGCTGTAACCTCCTATACCCACCAACTTTGTTCGCAAAGTACTTTGGTTAGCCCCAAAGTCGACGTGCTTTTACTGTGGGATAATAGTTCAAGTGCCTTTTTTATCAATACTCAAACCAAAGACTCTTTCAAGCGTTTGATCAGCAGTGTTTCCGAAAACTTTGATTATCATATTCTGTCTGCTCCGCTGATCTCAACCGACACCAATATACTTCATCAGGCTTCCTTAGTTGTTAAAGACCCAACTAGCGTCTCGGGCGCAGCCTCGGCAATTGTCCGCTCCAAAGATCAAGCTTCTGCCGCCTTAGCTTTCTCTCCGGCCACCGGCTCGATGGAACCAGGAATTGATCGCGCGACTTCTTTGATTGAGGCCAACCGTGCAAATGGAATTTTTAGAGACGGCGCCTATACCATCATCGTAGTGATGTCGAATGGAGATGATACCAGTTGTGAAGCCGCAGGAAATTATCCATATGGATGTAGCGAGCCGACCTGGAAACCTCAAGTCCAAAGCAAGATTAATAAACTGCTTTGTTTGCGCGGAAACGCCAACGCCAGCATCAATTGCGCAGGCACCACGACTCTTAATTCCAGCATGATGAGATTCATCAATATTTCAGCGCTCACCACTTGTACCCGAGGCGACACCATCAACAAACGATACCGAGAAGTCGCCAAGACTCTCTATGAAGCGCCTTACACCAATGCATGGCCCACTCCGACTGATAACTTAAGTCCATTTAGCTCAGGCGGCATCTCCTATCCGGATAACTATAATATCTGCTCAAGTTCTTTTGACTTTAATCGTATCTTTGATGGGGTGAATACTGCCATCAAACAAACCCTGCTAGCTCATAAATATGATTTTTGGCCAGCGGCCGGTAGCAATGAATCTCTTGATCCAGATACGTTGAGAGTCACCAGAGTAGACATCAACGGAAGCAATACTGACCTGGCCAATAATACGGCGGAGGTTTCTCCCAGCAACGGCTTCAAATATATTGGAGTGCAATCCGCTCACAGCACCCGATTTTATCCAACTACCGGTGAATATTTTACGGGGAAAATGATTCAACTTTTTGGTGCTGACCAACTGACCTATCCCAATTGTTTAAAAGTTACTTACTCCGAGATAAAATCGAATTATGGCTATATTTATCTGACCAGAGGCGAGCCTTATACCAGCTCGATTGTCGTTAAGAAAAATGGAGTCATTGTGCCTCAAGACTCAAGCAATGGCTGGGATTATATGGGACTGCAGGATATGTCGGCGCTGGATATGGCCAACTATAAAGTTGTGGATTTCCCTTACGAGCATCCAGTGGTTCGAGGTTATATCATTCGATTAAACGGCAGCGCAAAGTTCACAAACTCTGGCGACGTTCAAGTTGAAGTTAACTACAACCCTAAATCATCACAATAATTACTTGAGTGCGGCTTGCGCCTTCGCATCGTTCACGCGATTGAGGGCGTTCATGAATCTGACAACTGGAAACATTCGTTTTAGATAATCGACATTCAACAGCGCAGAAATCCTTCCATTGTCTTCCATCTTGTACTCTCCGCAAAACTTTGCACTACGAGCCCCCTGGAAATCATCTAGGCCGATAGGGATATTGTATTCTTTGAAGGAATCCACGATGGCCGAAAGGTCGACTTCGACTTTCCCATCTTCAACTTCCTTGCCTTCGATTTGCTCCAAAGCTTTAATCAGAAATTTTTCACATTTATTGGTGATAATAAGTTTTTTATCATCCTTCATTGATCTTTGGGTATTAAAGAAAACCTGGAAAATTCTAAAAGATTCAGGTTCTTTAACGATCAGGTTTTTAGGAGATCCGTCTTCATCCATTGCGACTTCAATAATTTTTTCCACAATTAAAAGCTGCACAAATTCTTCAAGCTTCGCTTCATTGACGTTAAAAATATCGGTGGCGTACATTTTGAGTTTACTCATGTGTAAAATCCATTTGCCGTCTTTATTTTCAGAAATACTTCTAAATGTAAAAAAGAGGAGCGAGAGAATTTTTACGACATCGGCCGATTGAAAAAACTTAAATTCACCAGAAAATCCAATCGAATTATTTTCGAGGGCCTTGACTCTTTCATTGCTTTTTCTGAGGCGTTCCGCCAGGGTATTGATCAAAGTTTTAAACCACGGATTGAGCGCGGTCATTGTTTTTTCTAAGGCCACAAAAGAGATTTCGATGATTTCAGTTTGAGTAATGGCCGCGGCCGAAGCACTTCTTTTTTTAGACTCAGGATCAAAATAGGACATCTCACCCAGCACTTCACCAGTACGAAGAACGGCCAGCTCGATAAATCCCTTTCCTTTCGGACGGAATAATCGCAGCTGGCCTTTCTGAATAATATACATTGAATTGGCGTTGTCTCCTTCATTGAAGAGAATTTCACCAGGACGCAGGGTTTTTATTCCTGATTTTTTTTGCGCGCTTCCAGCAGTCGTTCCAGTCATTTAGATTCCTTCTAAATTTCGTAAATTACTAAAGTCTTTCTAGTATAAGCGAAAGGGCCTCTCCACCACCAATACAAATTGCGGCCATACCATATTTTGCCTTTTTATTTTCCATGGCCGTCATCAGGGTCACCACAATTCTGGTCCCCGAGCATCCTATCGGGTGTCCTAAGCTCACTCCACCACCGTAGATGTTCACCTTATGATGATCTAATTTTAACTCTTTCATGGCGGCCAATGCAACTATTGCAAAAGCTTCGTTAATTTCAAACAAATCAATTTGCTCAAGATTAAGATTAGCTTTGGCCAGGGCCTTATTCATCGCTTCGATCGGAGCGGTGGTAAACCATGTTGGGTTTTGAGCGTGACTGGCGTAAGAAACAATTTTGAATTTTGCTTGCGACTTATACTCTTCCCCACCTAAAAGCACCGCGGCTGCCCCGTCATTAATAGTTGAAGCATTTGCTGCCGTAATCGATCCATTTTTATCGAAGGCCGGCTTGAGCGAAGGCATTTTTTCAAAGTTCGCTTTGCCTGGACCTTCATCGATTGCCACAACCGTGTCACCTTTTGGACCTTTGATGGTGACCGCTGCAATTTCAGTATTAAAAATTCCATCTTTAATTGCGGCCTGTGCTCGTTTAAAAGATTCAATCGAAAAATTATCCTGCTCTTCTCTGTTTGAATATTTTGCCGCCGCTTCTTCTGCACAATTTCCCATCGCGCGGTTTGAATAAACATCCCACAATCCATCCAATAGCATTGAATCTTTCATCGAGCCGTCGCCAAACTTAATTCCATTTCTAGAATTCATTATTAAGTGAGGTGCCATCGACATATTTTCCATCCCACCGGCCACTACCAGTTTATTGTCTCCCGCCAGGATTGTTTGGGCACCAGTGATGATGGTTTTTAAGCCCGATCCACAAACTTTACCGATGGTGGTACATGGAACTGATTCTGGCAGACCGGCAAAGATCGCGGCCTGACGGGCCGGAGCTTGTCCGACTCCAGAAGTAATAACGTTCCCCATAAAAACTTCATCCACCAAAGCAGGATTAATTTCGGCCTTTTTTAACGCCGCCTCAATGGCCACCGCCCCTAATTTGGGGGCTGAAACACCGCTCAAAGAGCCCATAAAACTACCATTTGGTGTGCGTGCGCCTGAAAGAATATAAACACTCATAAAATCTCCTGTAATGACTAAAATTTGGGACCATTAAAACATACAGAAGACTCGTTGCAAACGAGTCTTTTTCTTGCTAAGTCTAAGCTATCTAATCTTATGGAGTACCTATGTTTTCTCGTCTGGATCATGACATTGCAGCAGTCCTTTTTCCGAAGGATTGGGCAGAGGGTTTAAAGCAAATATTACTAAATATTTATGGTGATAAATGCCTAAAACAAGACAAAACTTTCGAAGTTTATGGTTTTTCATATCCCAATGAAGTTTTAATGATCGTCTCGTTCGTCGGCATGGATAAATTTGTGGCCCCTGTCACATTATCTTTATCAGCTGACCTGGATGAAAAAACAAAAACTGACGCGATTATCAATGACATGTTTGACTCGGTCGGTGTTTTCTTCGATTCCTATTTTGCGACGGAAGAAAGAGAAGACGAAATTTGGGATGACTACGTCTTGGATTGGCAAGAAACCGAATTTAACAAACATCAATTTTTCTACAAAGTCACAAGAGAAAATATCGGACTGAGTATTGAGGCAGATCTTTTATTGGGCAATTAATGCTTCATTAGTTTTCTAGCAATCGATTTTCTGGCGATCAGCTTTCTTAACTCTTCACTCCAAAGGACCAAACTTGCCACCCCAAAAATGGTGAATGCATGTTCCACATCTATCGGGACCGTATGAAAAAATTCATTCATCACTGGCAAATAAACGACTGCTAATTGAAGAACATTGGCCAAAACGAGACCCCCCAGAAGCCATGGGCTCTTCAGCAGATCGCTGGAAAATACTGAGCGGATGGATGAGCGACAGTTCAAGACATTAAACCACTGACAAAAAGTTAGCACGGTAAATGTTTCTGTTTGAATAACTGCGACTGATGCTCCGGTCGAATTTCGATAGAGAAACCATCCAAAGGTCGATATCACGGAAGCCAGTGCCATGAGTGGAATGCGCGAGAGCAAAGCTCGATCGAGCAATGGTTCATTAGTCGGTACGGGTGGACGATCCATCTCATTGCCTTCAGCAGGCTCCATAATTAAGTTGATAGTTAAGGCGCCTTCCGTTACCAGATTGATCCACAAAATTTGAACCGCCGCAAACGGTAGTGGATAACCCAAAATCAAGGCGAGAAAAAGAACAGCGATTTCATCGATCGAGGTAACAAAAAGAAAGAGTATTAATTTTTTAATATTTTGATAGACCAGTCTGCCCTCTAAAATAGCGGCTACGATGGTTGAAAAATTATCATCGGCGATGACAATTTTAGCAGCTTCTTTTGCCACTTCTGTTCCGGTGATTCCCATCGCCACCCCAACATCAGCACGCATTAATGCTGGAGCATCGTTAACTCCATCTCCGGTCATCGCAACGACTTCACCTTTTTTCTGAAAGGCCTCTACAATTCGCAATTTTTGAGCAGGATGAACCCGGGCAAAGACAGAGATGCGATCAAGTTTTTCTGCCAGCTCCTGATCTGAAAATTGTTCCAGTTCTCTCCCATCAACCGCTAAATCATTATCGCGACTGATCCCAAGATGCTTGGCGATTGCCAGGCCAGTGGCCTTATGATCCCCAGTTACCATCACGGGTCTGATACCGGCCGCCTGGCAATCTCGAACCGAGTTTGCCACTTCTTCTCTGGGGGGATCAATCTGACCAATCAAACCTAAAAAAACCACCTGTCCGCTAAAAGCAGTAAATCCACTGGCGCTATCAATCGCTGCTCCACGGATGAATCCAAAGGCCAGCAAACGAAGTGCAGCGTCTGCCATTTTTTTTGCCGCCTTTTGAGTTTCGGCCCGGTCCTTAGGATCAAAAAGTTGAGTGGCGCCCTGATGATAAACCGAGCCACATAATTCCAGCACTGATTCCGGAGCGCCTTTGATAAAAATAATATCGCCCTCAGGTGAATCGTGTTGAGTGGCCATCATTTTAATATCGGCATCAAAAGGCAATTCTGCTTTTCGTGGATAATACTCTCTGGTCTTTGCCAGATCCATTGCCCCCTTGGCGGCAAAAGTGAGCAAGGCCGCTTCAGTCGGATCTCCTAATATTTGCCAGCTTTGATTGGCAAGTGTTGGTTCTAGTAATTGAGCATCATTACAAAGCACACAGGCCTCAAATAATTTTTGCAAATTTTGATCATCATCGGGAGTGAGTTTATTTTTATTTTCCTGAAATTCGCCAAGAGGTGCATAGCCCACACCGCCGACTTTGATTTCTCTTACGCCAACAGGAAAAAAAGCTTCCGTAACCGTCATTTCATTTCTAGTGAGCGTCCCGGTCTTATCACTGCAAATAATAGTGATCGATCCCAACGTCTCCACAGCTCCCAGCCGTCGAACAATCGTCCCACGCTTGGCCATTCTTTGCACCCCAACTGCCAGGGCAACGGTCATCGCCACCGGTAATCCCTCCGGCACCATGGACACCATCTGGCTGATGGCAATCATAAAAATTTGAGCAAAGGGTATTCCTTGCAAATATCCAATTCCAATAACCAGAAAAAAAAGAATGAAGGCAGCGATGACTAAGTACCTGCCAAATTGCGCGATCCGAAGTTCGAGTTGAGTTTTAGGTTGAATCGAGTTGGTGGCAAGAGCTGCAATTTTCCCAATTTCGTTATTCTGGCCGGTACTCACCACCACAGCTTGCGCCCGCCCGGAAGTGATATGGGTTCCCGCATAGATCATATTATGGCGATCGGCTAAAATAGTCTCTTCCGCCATGGGCGAAATAGACTTCGCCACGGGCAGCGATTCGCCCGTCAAGGCAGCTTCTGCTACGTTAAGCATTGAAGTTTCAATCAGCCTGGCATCGGCCGGAACCGCATCTCCCGAAGCTAAAAGTAAAATATCTCCCGGCACAATCTTGCTGGCTTCAATAATCTGTTCACTGTCATTTCTCAACACACGGGTTTTCAATTTTGATAAATTGCGAAGCTCACTTAACGATTGTTCCGCACGCCCTTCTTGAATCGCCCCAATAATGGCATTGAGTATAACCACAATTAAAATGACGGTAGCGTCCTTCACATCACCAATAAAAATGGCAATGCCCGAAGCGGCCAGCAAAAGATAAATGAGTGGACTTAAGAACTGGGAAAAAAAAATCGATAAAAGCGAACGCCGTTTGGGTTTAGGCAGGGTATTGGTGCCATATTTCACTAAACGTGCTTTTGCTTCCTGAGGAGATAGCCCCTTGGTACTCGAATTGATTTGGGCCAGGACATCTTCGCTCCGAAGGGCATGCCATAAAATTTTATTCATTATTTGGAAGCCTTGGGGACATAGGTATCTCAATCACAAAACAAGTGTTGTGCGCATTTTTTTTGTAGTAAAGCTGGCCTTGATGATTGTCAATGATCCCTTTGGATATACTCAGTCCCAGTCCAGTGCCTTTACCTGCTTCTTTAGTTGTAAAAAATGGCTGCATGATTTTAGAGAGTAACGATTCGGAAATTCCATTTCCGCTATCAATCACCTCAATCACAACTGCCGTATCAGTACTATAAGACTTAATCTTCACCCATTTTTTAGCAAGCGGCAAAACAGCATCGAAAGCATTGTTAAGTAAATTAAGTAGCACCTGCATGAGTTGAGAAGGATGTCCCAAAACAATATCATCATCTGATAATAAATTTTCTTCTATTAGTTCGATTGAATGACTAGTAAATCTCTCCAGGCTTAATTGAACCGTATCTTCAATCACCGTGGAAAAGTGGATCTCTTTGAATGGATCATTTTCAGAATTGCGGGAAATAGCACTTAGCCCCTTAACCACTTTCCCGATTCGCTGAGCAGTTGCCGCTATTTTGGTGAGACCTTCTTCAAAATTTTCTTCATCTAGTTTCTGATTCTTATACTTGCGCTGAAGATGGGTCACTTGCATCACAATGATCGAAAGCGGATTGTTTATTTCGTGAGCGATACCACTGGCCATTTCGCCCAAGGCGGACATCTTAGAGGCAGTCAGAAGTAATTCCTCCGCCCGCTCTTGATTGGCATGAAGCAGGGCCTCTTCAATTTGTCTTCGTCCGGTCACATTCAGTGAAAGTATAAGCACTCCCTCCGGAACGGGAGAAAAGCGCAATTCGAACCATTCGCGGGAGCCATCTGGGTAAATAAACTCATTTTCATAAGTTTGGGCGATACGTTTTTCCATACTTTCGAAAAGTTTAGAAAACATTGCGGACAATTCAATTCCTGGGTAGCAATCACTCATCTTTTGTCCCAGCAATTTTTCAGGCGTGGATTTACTTTGCTGGATGGCCGACGGATTTAAAAAAAGATATCGATAATCAAAGTCAATCAGCTGCAGACCTTCACTCATGTTTTTCAAAAGAGAATCATAACGGGAATGAAGGCTAGCGATTTCTCTAGATTGAGTTAGAAGGAGAGATTCGCTTTCTATTGCCTCCAGAGCAAAGGCCATATTGTCAGTGATCGATTCAAGTTGTTTTACCTCTGTCTCATTAAAAAAATTTTCTTCAGCTGCATAGATGTTAAATGTACCAATCACTTTATTTTTAATTTTAATCGGAATCGCAATGCTGGAAGCATAACCGCGTTTAGCCCCTTCATGACGCCATATTAAAAATTGGGGGTTATGGGCAAAATCATTGGCAACAAACGTTTTCCCCTCGCGATAGGCAATGCCCGTAGGTCCATTTCCTTCTGCGATATCTTCGGTCGATATTTTGGGAATACTTTTTAAGTACCCCTCTTCTTTGCCGGCCCATGCTACTGGTTTAATCAGATTGTCTTTTTCATCTAAGAGACCAATCCAACTCATCAGAAACAGCCCTTCTTCCACGGCGATTCGGCAGGCCTCGGCAAAGATCTGTTCTTTGTCTTTAACGTGAAGAATCATGCTGTTGACATTACTAATGACAGCATACATGCGGTTGGTTCTCTTCAATTGCTCTAGAAGTGAAATGTCATTCATCGCTAATCCCGAAAATAAAATATCCAGTAACAAAGTTAACGCTACCAGAAGTGTGGCCCCTTGCCAAAAAATTCAGAGTTAAGAATCATCATGGGCCATATTGCCCCGTTTACTGACTGATAACTTATTTCAATGGGAGGATCAGCCTTTACTCTCGCCACTTTATTTTACCCTACTCAATTCTTGGTGAATGAATTTTGATGTGTTAATTCTGACCATTGCAAAGGTCGAGTCGGTAGTGCGAAGAGGGGCTTATGAAGAAAAATTCAAGCTATGACATCTTAGAAGCTCCCATTAAGGGAGAAATCTTCAGTCCTGAAAGACTTGAGCAATATGCACTCTATCTTGCTGATCATCTGGAAATCAGCGAGCTTCCTGGTATTCATCGCGAGCTACTCTCGCGAGTCGAGGACAATTGCGAAACTCTGATTGATATCTATCAAAAGCTCACCACCCGACTACAAAACGGCAAATCCATTCCTTTTGCCGGCGAATGGTTGGTGGACAACTTTTTCGTGATCGAAGACCAAATCAGAGAAATCAGACAAGATCTTCCTAAAAAATATTATGACGAACTTCCCAAAATAAAAAACGGAGAACTCGCTGGTTACCCTCGTATTTATTCTATGGCGCTGACTTTAATTGCCCATCTCGACAGTCATTTAGAGTTCGAGACCATTAAGCAATTCACCCGTTCCTTTCAAGCCGTGAGCCCACTGATGAGCGGTGAGCTCTGGGCCATTCCCATCACCCTTCGTATCGCCCTAATCGAAAACCTTCGCCGCCTGATGGTTCAGATTATTCACATTGAAGAATTAAAAGAATCTGCAGACCTTTATGCTGATAAAATTTTGGCCACTGAATTTCTATCCAACCAAATGAAACAGGAGCTGCAAGATCTTTTCTGCAAATCGCATATTAGCGATTGTGTGAGTATCGCTCAAATCTCCAAACGATTGCGTGATTATTCGCCAGGTGTTATTCCGGTTTATGATTTAATGACAAAATACCTCTCCAGTAAAAATCTCACCATTGAAGAAATTGTTCATAGCGATCATCTTCTGCAGGCCATTACCCAGGTGAGTGTTGGAAACATTGTCACTACCATGCGCTTGCTTTCCAGTTGTGACTGGCAGGAATTTTTTGAAAGTGTCAGCTTAATGGATCCGATCCTGGCCTCTGATCCTCTGGGCGTGTATAAAAAAATGGATTTTGCCACCAGAGATCGTTATCGCCATGTCGTCGAGCACTTAAGCAAAAAAAGTAATGTCGATGAATTAGATGTGGCGCGCGAGGTAGTAAAACTGGCTCAAAAAGCAGCAAGCAGTGAAGCGCAGCAGACAAATAAACGCCATCAGCAACATGTCGGTCATTATCTAATTGATAATGGTTTATTAATGCTGGAAGAAATTCTTTCCTACAAATTAGGTGTGCGGGAAAAAATTCAACGCCTTCTCCTTCGGCATCCCTCCCTCTTTTACATGGGTACGCTCTCGATTCTGATGTTTATTTTTTTGGTTTTCATGCTCTCGTTTTATAATCAAATGACCATTCACCCCGGCGCCTATTTTCTACTGATCGCTCTCGCCCTCCTGCCTTTAAGTGATACCGCCCTCAATCTTTTAAATCTATTTGTGACTCTTACTATTCCGCCAAGAATCTTGCCGAAATATGAACTTAAAGAAATACCCGATGAGGCAAAAACCTTTGTCGTTATTCCTACTATTTTTAGCAATAAGGTCTCGATCCAAAAATTAATTGAGAACCTTGAAATTCACTATCTTGCCAATCAAGATGTGAATCTCTTCTTTGCCATCCTCAGTGATTTCCCGGATGCTGATCAACAGAGCACGCCGGAAGATCAGGAACTGCTGGCGTTTGCCGACCAACGGCTCAAAGAACTCAACCAACGCTATTTGAAAGAGCAAGCTGCGACTCCCCAATTTTTTCTTTTTCACCGCCCTCGTTTGTGGAACAGCTCCGAAGAAAAATGGATGGGATGGGAAAGAAAACGCGGAAAACTAGAACAATTCAATTTGCATTTACGGGGAAAAATTGAGTCTCCTTTCATCCAGACGGCTAATGCCCCCGTTATGGATTTAAGTTTTTTCTCGCAGATAAAATATGTCATCACGCTCGATTCCGATACGCTGATGCCGAGGGATAGTGCTAAGAAACTCATTGGCATCATTCTCCATCCGAGTAACGCTCCTCAATTTAAAGAAGGCTCATCCCGCTTGGATAGAGGTTATTGCATTCTTCAGCCACGGATAAGCATCAAAACAACAAGTTCGGCTAAATCTTTCTTCTCCAGTCTTTATTGCGGACACACCGGGATTGATCCCTACACCACCGCAGTTTCTGACGTTTATCAAGATCTTTTTGCCGAAGGTAGTTTTGTAGGAAAAGGTCTCTACCAGGTCGACGCCTTTATCAAGTGTCTGGAAAATAAAATCGAAGAAAATACAATTTTAAGCCACGACTTAATTGAGGGCGTAATCGCTCGAACCGCACTGGTGAGCGATGTAGAATTCCTGGATGATTATCCCTCGCACTACGACGCTTATGCCAAAAGGCTACATCGCTGGATTAGAGGAGATTGGCAAATCTTCCGTTGGATTTTTTCCAAAGGCCCAGAGAGTCTCTCTTTTATTTCGCGTTGGAAAATTTTTGATAACCTAAGGCGCAGTCTGGTTGCCCCCTCAACTTTTTTATGGCTGGTAACAGGTTGGTTTTTACCCAACGCTTACGTGCTCCCCGCGAGTTTGCTTGCCCTTTTCTTTCTTTTTTTGCCAGCGCTGGTTCATGCGAGCAATTCACTTTTTCACTGCCCCAAAGGGCGTCCACTTAAAAGCCATTTTAAAAATATCGCCCACGAATTGTCAGTGAATTTCATTCAGGTTGCGCTGCAAATTGTTTTCCTGCCCCATCAGGCAGCTCTTCATTTAGATGCCGTTATTCGCACCCTTTATCGCATGAAAATTTCCAAAAAGAATTTATTGGAATGGACGACGGCCGCTGATACTGAGTCCATGATTCTGATGAAAAACTACCCTTCACTTTCCATTATCGCTCCCACTGAAATTCTAGTTATCCTTTGCACCCTGGCCCTTTTGTTCTTTGGTCATTCGGCCAGCTTCTTGGTGGCAATCCCTCTTCTTTTGTTGTGGGCTTTTTCTCCCTATATCATCCATTTGATCAGCAAGATCAAAAAAAGAAAGAAGTATATTTTTCACAATTCAGAAATTAGCGAACTGCGCTTAATCAGCAGAAAAACCTGGCTCTTTTTTGAAACATTCGTCGGCAACGAGGACAACTGGCTGGCCCCGGATAATTTCCAGGAAGACCCCAAGGCAATCGTCGCTCACCGCACCTCGCCCACCAATATGGGAGTGCTTCTGCTTTCAACCACTGCCGCTTATGACTTTGGATACCTGGGCACGCTTGAACTTCTCTCCCGACTGGAAAAAACGCAAGGAACGATGGAAAACCTGGAGCGAAGAAATGGGCATTTTTATAATTGGTATGACACCTTAACGCTTAAGCCTTTGCATCCCATTTACATCTCAACCGTCGACAGTGGAAACCTGGCGGCCCATTTAATTACGATGAAAAGCACTTGTCTTAATTTTCTGGAGCTGCCAGTGATGGAAGCGCAATTAGTGGTTGGCTTAGGCGACACTCTCCGCTTAATGAAAAAGGAATTGAATACCATCAATACCCGCTATTTATCGACCTCCATCCTCCCTAAAAGCCAGGAAAAAAACGAGCTCGAATCATTACTTCAGCAGCTCATCGAAAATAATAACAAGGCCAATCCCACTACTTTTGGGGAGTGGGCGCACTACTGCAAGAGCACCCGGGAAACGATTGCCAAATTCTCTGATGTGCTCGATGCCTTCACCCTGATTCATAGTGAGAAATATTTTAGTTCCTTAATCGACTGGACCTCGATCGCACTTGAAACCATCGAAAAAAATGAATTCCAAATTAAGTCTTTTGATCCTTGGGATGAGTCCTTGCTGGAATTTTTTATTGATCGTCTGCAGTTGCATTTACCGGAATTATACCTTTCATTAGAAGCGTCTCTTGTTGATTTAAAAGCAGTTAGGAATACAAAAGTGGCGAAGGCCTGTCGTTTGCCCGAACTCTATCGACAGCAGGCCGATAAATTATTGGTGCTTAAAAATAAAATTGCCGATCATTGCCAAAGCAAACATCAGCAGATTCCCCGGGAACTACTAGAGATGTTTGAAGAGCTGGAAGAAAATCTCTCGAGGCTCTCGAGCTTTGCTGAAAATTATCTTTTGAGATTAAATGATCTGGCCAATCGCTACAATGATATGGCGATGTCCTTTGACTTTACCTTTCTCTATAATAGCAACCGCAAAATCTTCCCCATTGGCTACAATGTCAGCGAAGGAAAAATGGACAATTCCTTCTACGACCTGCTGGCCTCTGAAGCGCGAGTGGCGAGTTTTTTTGCGATCGCCAAAGGCGACGTTCCCCAAATTCACTGGTTCCATCTCGGCCGCCAAATGTCCAAAGGGCATGGGGCACGCGCTCTGGTCTCCTGGTCCGCCACCATGTTTGAATACCTGATGCCACTTTTAATCATGAAAAATTATGCCGATACACTTTTATATCAAACTTATGAAGCCACGGTGCAAAGACAGATCGCCTACGGAAAAGAAATTGGTCTGCCTTGGGGTATTTCGGAATCTGGTTACAACGCTCGCGATCTGCATCAAGCTTACCAATACGGCCCGTTTGGAATCCCTGGCATGGGACTCAAATATGGTCTTTCTTCTGATCAAGTCATCTCTCCTTACTCCAGTGCACTGGCGGCCTTGATCAATCCCCAGTCGGCCCTTTTAAATTTACAACGTCTTAAAAAAGAAAAGGCCTTCGGCAAATATGGTTTCTATGAATCTATTGACTACACCAAAGAGCGGCTGCAAAAAGGACAAAAAAAGCACATCATTAAAAGTTTTATGGTCCACCATCAGGGCATGATTATCATCGCCCTGGACAATGTCCTTCACCACAACATTATGCAGGAGCGCTTCCACGCCGACCCCATCGTGCGCGCCACCGAGCTTTTATTGCAAGAAAAAATTCCTGAGCACTCGGCAATTGTCACTTATCGCGAAAAGAAACCGTTGATGCAAAATATTAAGGAAGATACTTCGGGCCATATTCGCCATTTCAACAATCCGCTTTCACTTTACCCTAAGACCCAAATTTTAAGCAACGGTCAATACACCGTGATGCTAACCGCGGCCGGTTCAGGTTTCTCCAGCTGCAATGGGCTTTCCGTCAATCGTTGGAATGAAGACGTCACCCTTGATTCCAACGGAAGCTTTGTTTACCTGCACGATCATTTCGATAATAAGACCTGGTCCAATACCTATGCGCCCTTAAAAGAAAAACATAATCGTTATCAATCGAGTTTCACCGAACACAAAGTTGAATATTGGAGAAGAAGTGAAAAACTGGGATGCCATACTGAAATCATTGTTTCTCCTGAAGACAATGTTGAACTGAAAATTCTCACCCTAAGTAATAGCTCCACCAATAGCCGAAACCTCGATGTGACCAGTTACATGGAGCCGGTTTTAGCACTCCCGGCAGATGACCGCGCCCACCCCACCTTTAGTAAAATGTTTATCGAGACCGAATTTATTGCGAGCAAAAAGGCTCTGCTGTTTTATCGAAGAAAACGCTCGGCCAGCGACAAAGAACAATGGGGAATTCATGTCGTCAGCACCAACGCTTTGGAATATTCCGGGATTGAATTTGAAACCGATCGCAACCGTTTTATTGGCAGAGGGCGAACTCCCGCCAATCCCATTGCCGTTATGGAAAATGTTGCTCTCTCCAATACCGACGGAACCGTGCTTGATCCCATCATCTCCCTTCGCCAATTTTTGCAAATTTCTCCAGGCGAAACAGTAAAGATTTGTTTCACCAGCGGGGTGGCCAACAGCCGAGAAGAGGCCTTGAGGCTCATCGATCAGTATCATGATATTCATAGTTTTCAGCGCGAGAATGAATTATCCTGGACCAAAACTCAAGCTCAACTGCGCCACCTGAATTTAACCCACAATCATGCTCATCTTTTTCAAGAGCTGGCGGGAACACTTATTTATTCCAACCCGGTGATGAGACCCATCTCTGAAATTTTAATGAAAAATATTAAGTCACAGGAAGGACTTTGGGCCCAGGGAATCAGCGGAGACAATCCCATTCTGCTATTGCAAGTGGCCGGGGAAAGAGATATTCCGCTAGTAAGACTACTATTGCATGCCCATGAATACCTGCGGCTCAAAAGAATTACCCTGGATCTTGTCATCATTAGCAATGAGCTGGCTTCCTATCGCATGAGTTTTCACGATGAATTAATCAAACAAACTCATGCCTCTGGAACTTTTGAATTCCTCAATAAAAACGGAGGAATTTTTCTTCTTTCTGCTTCTGCCCTTTCGGAAGCTGATAAAGATTTATTAACAGCTTATGCCCGGGTGGTGATTGACGGTCACAAGGGATCTCTCAAGGAGCAATTGCAGCGACTCAAAAGCAGAAATACTTCTTCTAGTTTTTTTGATGACCCCAAAATTAAAGCCGAGAAACAAAATTATACCAACTCTCCCCTGTCCTTACCCAAATTAGATTTTTTCAATGGGCTTGGAGGCTTCACTCCTGCTGGCGATCAATATGTTCTCTACCTAAACAAAGACCAATCCCCTCCTGCTCCTTGGATCAATGTCATCGCTAATTCTGATAATTTTGGCTTTCTCATTTCGGAAACAGGCAGCGGCTACACCTGGTCGGCCAATAGCCGCGAAAATCGACTCACTCCCTGGAGCAATGATCCAGTGAGTGACCAGGGCGGTGAAGCGATTTATATTCGCGATGAAGAAAGTCATGCGCTGTGGTCGCCTTGTCCCTGGCCAATAAGAAAAGAAGGGCCCTACTTGGTTCGACATGGAATGGGGCATTCGCAATTTGAATACAACGCCCAGGGAATTCGTCATCAGTCAGTTTACTTTGCGGCCTTGAATGACCACGTAAAAATTATTCGCTTGAAATTAAAAAACGAAGGAGCAAGCAAAAGAAAAATTTCTGTTACTTATTTTGCCGAATGGATTTTGGCCAATAATAAATCCAATAGCTCTCATTACATCGTCACTGGAAAAAGTGAGCACCCCAACGCCCTGAATGCCTGGAATCCTTTCAGTAACGATTTTAACAATCGCATGGCCTATATGGCGATGAGTGGTAAAGTTTCCTCCTTTACTTGCGACCGACGGGAATTTCTGGGAAGAAACGGCAGCTATCGGCAGCCGCTGGGGATGCGAGTGCCACATTTAAAAAATAAAACCGGAGCGGGACTTGATCCTTGCGCGGCAATTAGAACAGTTGTTGAACTTGCGCCCCAAGAAGAAACTGAAGTCATCATGCTGCTGGGTCAAACTGACAGACACGAGCAAATAAGTTCATTGGTAAATTTTTATTTGAATGAAAAAAATTGTTCCCAATCTTTTAATGACGTCCAGGAATTCTGGAAAAAAACGACGGGAACAATACAAATTAAAACCCCTGCGCCCGAACTGGATTTGATGTGTAACCAATGGCTACTTTATCAAACCTTGAGCTGCCGAATTTGGGCCAGATCCGCGCTCTATCAATCAGGCGGGGCCTATGGTTTTCGGGATCAGCTCCAGGATATCATGTCACTGGTTTATGCTCATCCTGCAATGGCACGAGAGCATATTGTAAAAACAGCTGGCCATCAGTTTCCCTTAGGAGACGTCCAGCATTGGTGGCACCCTCCTCAGAGTAAAGGAGTGCGCACTCGCTTTTCCGATGATCTACTCTGGTTGCCTTATGTTGTTTGCCATTACATCAAACGAACGGGAGATCTGGCGATCTTGGAAGAGATGATTCCCTTCATTGAAGGGCCAGAGCTTCAAGCTGAACAAGAAGACCTCTATATTCATCCCACTCCCAGCGATTTAAAAAGTTCTCTTTATGATCATTGCCTGCGCGCCATTGATCACTCCTTAAGAACTGGTGTCCACGGACTGCCATTAATGGGCGCCGGTGATTGGAACGATGGGATGAATAAAGTTGGGATTAAAGGAACGGGAGAAAGCGTCTGGGTGGCCTGGTTTCTGGCCAAAATTCTGAATGATTTTTCCGCCTTTTGTCCAGGCCAGAATGACCTTGAGAGATTGAAGCAGTACAAGGATCATGCTCGTATCTTGACTGAATCGATCGAGGCCAATGCCTGGGATGGCAATTGGTATTTAAGGGCTTTCTTTGATGATGGAACCCCGCTGGGCTCAAGTAAAAGTGATGAATGTAAAATCGATTCGATCGCTCAATCCTGGTCGGTGCTAACAACTCTGGGGCGACCCGAGCGGCAATCAGCAGCGATGAAAGAAGTCGCCAATCAGCTGGTATTAAAAAAGGAAAAACTCTGTCTGCTCTTTACTCCTCCTTTTAATCATACCCTTATGAATCCGGGTTATATCAAAGGTTATCCGCCGGGCATAAGAGAAAACGGAGGACAATACACTCATGCCGCGATCTGGGCGGCAATGGCCTTTGCTCGCTTGAAAAATGCGGACAAGGCCTATGAAATTCTCTCCAACATTAATCCCATCACCCGCACCACTACCTATCGCGGTATTCAGTTATACCGAGTAGAGCCTTATGTACTGGCGGCCGATATTTATTACGGTAAAAATTATTCCGGTCGTGGAGGCTGGAGTTGGTATACCGGCTCATCAAGTTTGTACTATCAAGCGGCCTTAGAATATGTTCTGGGCATGAATAAAGTTGGTGATGAAATCTCTTTTGCTCCCTGCATTCCCGCCAGCTGGAAAAAATACGAAATCATCTACCATTATCTATCGGCGCAATATCTGATTGAAGTCTTAAACCCTGCGGGCCTCTGTAGTGGAGAGACATCCATCGTGCTGGACGGGCAAGAACGGCCTGAAGCGAGTATTAAATTAATTGATGACGGTGGAGTTCACCATGTTAGTGTGACTCTTACTCCAGCAAATTCGTAAAATCTGGTTGGACCTTTTTTTTGTAATTTTCATTTAAGCACTTGAGACTGAAATGAAAAGAGCTGTTGTTGATCTCGGCATAAACATCACTCTTACCATTGAGCTGGACCTTAACGATTTGCGGATGGAGTTCTTCTTCTAATAATTTTATTTTTTGATTTTCATTGGAAAAGATCGAATTCATTATTAACTCCCGAATAGTTAAAGAGATACAAATTCAATCTCTCTCTTCCACGCACGGGAGTCAAACAGCGACGTTTCTTTGATTTTTGTTATGAATGAAAGCAATAAAAAAGTTATGGAAATAAAGGCAAAAAAAAAGCTCCTTGCGGAGCTTTTTTTTATTTTCAATTAATCATCAAAAGATGGTTTAACGACTTTAGTTTCAAAGGCAATATCTTGATCGTCATCTAACAACTCATCATCATCAAATGCATCAATTTCACTTTCATCTGTTTCGATATCAAGATCTTTAAGGACATGGTTAAATGCCTTATCATCGGCCAGATCGTGAATAATGGTTTCGATGTATTTCATTGGGTATTTGCGGACAAGCTCCTCAATGATTTTGGCCAGGCGCCCTTCTGATAGGATCAGTTCTTTTTTCTTAACGTCTTTCCACAATTTAATATAGTGGTAACGACAATATCCGCCAGTAGTGGAAGGATTATCACAACCTCTTACCACACACTCATCAGTCTCAACTTTGAAAAGATCCATATTTCTGATCGAAGTAAAAACTTCATCAATCGAAAAATCTTCGGCCAGCGCCAAAATCTCTTCCGCCAGATTTTCTTTAATATCGTCGTCCAGGCCGGATTTGCTTTTCTTTCTGACCGGAATAATTTCTTCTTCGATATCTTCGTCAAAAGTCATTTTAACTTTTTTAGGGGCAGCAGCTTCAAAATCATCATCGCCTTCATCTTCGTCCGAGCGTGATTTTTTTGATTCTTCTTCCTGCTCTTCTTCGAAGCTTAGGTTTTTTTTGCCTTTGGCCTTAAGAAGTTCTTTTTCTTCTTTTTTTGATAGTTTTTTTGCCGGCTTTACTTCTACTTTTTCGACTGCGACTTTTTTAGGAGTTTTAACTTCCACTTTTTTCGCTTCTTTTTTAGAAGTTGCTTTGATCACTTCTGCTTTTTTAGTCGTTTTGACTTCAACTTTGTGAGCTTTAGCTTTCAGTGCAGCGGCAGGTTTTTTTGCAGCGATCACGCCTTTTTTAATCAAAGCATCTTTTTTAGCAGCTTTGACCACCACTGCTTTTTTGCTAGCAGCAATTTTATCCTGAATTTTCTTTTGAATATTTTTTTGAGGAGCTTTAGCTTTCGGAGCTGGCTTAGCAGCAGCTTTGGCCACTGGCTTTTTGGCCACCGACTTTGGTGCTGGCTTTTTTGCCGCTGGCGCCGCTTTTTTTGCAGGCACAGCTTTTTTAGCAGCTTTAGCGGGAGCCGCTTTCTTAGCAGGGACAGCATTTTTCTTTGCCGCTTTGACAGGCTTCTTCATACCTAAATTCTCCAATAATTTTTTTATCAATTAAATACCTTCGCGTTAAATCAAGTCAACTGACTTCTAAACTTCTTTGAGCTCGTTGGCCGCAATGACAATTCTTTGAATTTCAGAAGTTCCTTCGTAAATCTCAGTGATTTTTGCATCTCTAAAATGGCGCTCAACTGGATACTCTTTGCTGTATCCATTTCCACCTAAAACCTGAATGGCCTTTGTGGCAATAGACATGCACGATTCCGAGGCAAATAATTTCGCCTGGGCCGCCTCTTTTGAGTACGGAAGATGATTATCTTTTAAATAGCTGGCGTTCATAATCAGAAGTCGGGAAGCAGCAATCTTAGTGGACATATCGGCCAGCATAAACTGAATGGCCTGAAGCTCACTGATGGGCTTTCCAAACTGAATGCGTTGTTTAGAGTAGCTCTTGGCATACCTAAAGGCCGCTTCCGCAATTCCCAAGGCCTGAGCTGCAATTCCTATTCGCCCACCATCGAGAGTTGAAAGGGCAACCCCGAAACCTTTCCCCACTACCCCTAAGATATTCTCCTTGGGTACTTTTACTTTATTAAGCCAGATTTGGGCCGTGCTCGATCCTTTGATTCCCAGCTTATCTTCCAATTTCTGAACGCTGAAGCCTTCAGTCTTGGTGTCGACAATAAAAGCGGTGATGCCTTTATGGTCATTGGTTTTGGTGGTTTTTGCCAGGACGATGGCAATTCCGGCATCCTTACCATTGGTAATGAAATTTTTTGTTCCAGAAAGTTCGTAATAATCGCCTTTATCTTCCGCAAATGTTGCCAGTGTTCCAGGATCTGATCCGGCATTTGGCTCGGAAAGACAAAAACATCCAATCACTCCCCCACTCGCTAGACCAGGAAGGAATTTCAGCTTTTGCTCTTCAGTCCCAAAATTTAAGATCGGCCACAGACAAAGAGAAGTATGAGCGGAAATCAGCACTCCAGTTGAAGCGCAGCCACGAGAAATTTCTTCGACGATAATGGCATAAGAGGAATAATCCATCCCTGCACCGCCGTATTGTTCTGGGACATAGGAGCCCATAAAACCATTTTCAAAAAGTTTGCCGATTAACTCCGCTGGAATTTTAGCGTCATGGTCAATCGCTGCGGCCAAGGGCGCCACTTCCGAGTCGGAAAACTTGGCGACCATGTCGCGGATTTCTTTATACTGGGCTTCGAAAATTGATTGCATAGAAATAGTCCTTTTTATCTGCCTTTAAATTCCGGGGCTCTTTTTTCTATAAAAGCTCTGGTTCCTTCGCGCATATCTTCTGAAGAAAAAATAGCTGAGAATTGGCGTTTCTCTAGCTGTAATCCCTCAGTGATAGTTAAGTCAATACCTTCATTCATTACTTTTTTTACAATCGAAACCGCAAAAGAAGAATTGGCCGAGGTCATCGCCAGAGTTTTAGTTGCCTCTTCCATCATCAGCGCTTTACTTTCAAAAGTCTTCAAGACCAGACCCATGCTGCGTGCTTCGTCAGCTTTAACATTTCTTCCTGTAAAAATCATTTCTTTTGCGTGATTTCGGCCTACTAATTTGGCCAGGCGCTGAGTTCCCCCGAATCCAGGGATCAGACCCAGTTTTACTTCCGGCTGCCCGAAGACACCGTTATTAGTTGAATAAATAAAATCGCAGCTCATGGCAATTTCACATCCCCCACCCAAAGCAAAACCGTTGACGCAGGCAATGACTGGCACCTGAAGGGTTTCAAACAAGACGGTGACCTGCTGGCCTAATTGCCCAAAGGTGTAAGCATCGCTGGGAGTCATGTCGCTCATTTCTGCAATATCGGCCCCGGCAATAAAAGCTTTTTCGCCTTCGCCCGTCACCATCAGACCTTTAATCTCAAAAGTTTCGTCTTTTTTGATTTCCCCCAATAACTCTTTTAATTCGCTTAAAAGCTCAATATTGAGAGCATTTAATTTAGTTGGGCGGTTGATGGTAATCGTGCCAAAACCATCTTTAAGTTCAAACTTCAATGTTTGCCAGTTTCTATTTGTATTCATAAAATCCTCTTCCTGATTTGCGCCCCATTCTTCCCGCCAAAACATATTTTTTTAAAAGCGGACAGGGACGATATTTTGTATCGCCTAAACCATCGTGTAGTACATTCATAATCGCTAAACAAGTATCGAGTCCGATAAAATCGGCCAATTCCAAAGGGCCCATTGGCTGATTCGTTCCCAACTTCATGGCCTGATCGATATCGGCGATGGTGGCAACCCCTTCATAGAGGGCGTAAACCGCTTCGTTGATCATCGGCATCAGAATTCGATTGACGGCAAAACCCGGAACATCATTGGCGCGGACAAAAACTTTTCCCATTTTTTCGGCGACCGCCGCCACGGTGTTAAAGGTTTCATCTGTCGTTTCAAGCCCTCTGATTCCTTCCACTAATTTCATCACCGGCACCGGATTCATAAAATGCATTCCGGCCACCAGCGCAGGTCTTTTAGTGACGGCCGCGATTTCGGTAATAGAAATGGAAGAAGTATTGGTCGCCAGGATCGCTCCTGTTTTGGCCACTTCATCCAGTTTTTTAAAAATATCAAATTTAATTGCTTTATTTTCGGTAGCGGCCTCGATCAGCAGATCGCAGTCTTTTAGCGCGCTCATCTCGCTGACGGTAGAAATCTTTTGCATAGTGGCCGCGACAAAGGCCTGGTCCCACTTGGCCTTTTCCACCCCTTTAGTCAGTTGATTTTGAATAAAATCCACACCTTTCTTCAGTCCCTCGCTAGAGACATCGAAGATCTTCACCTCAAAACCTGACATCGCTGCCACTTGAGCAATCCCGCGGCCCATCTGACCCGCGCCAACAATTCCTATACTTTGGATATTTAGCATTTTTTCTCCAGTGCTTTTTAAAATTATATTTGATAAAATCGCCCTAATGATACAAACAGCAGGCAAGATTCACAAATAAAACCTTGCCAACTTTTCTAAATTAGAATAAAAAATGAATTCATTTATTAGCTAATTGCAAAAATTTAGTAACTAACGGTAGGAGTTAATTGTGGCAAACCACAAATCATCAGAAAAAAGAGCAAAACAAGATATCAAAAAAACGCTTGCGAACAAAGTTAGCGAATCAAAAAGCAAAACTGCTACTAAAAAAGTTAGAGATGCGATTACTGCTGGTGATAAATCAGGAGCTGCTGAATTTCTAAAATCTGCTCAGGCAGAACTTAGAAAATTAGCTAAAACTGGTGTTATTAAACTTAACACAGCTGCTAGAAAAACTGCTCGTTTAGCTTCTCAAGTTAACAGCATTAAGTAATTATTTAAAAATTGTAAAATTTTTTTAATATATGAGAAAGCCTCCATTGATGGAGGCTTTTCCTATTTTAGGACTTCAAGCCTTAAACGATCCACTAAAAAGACATCACTCGATTTGGCCATAATCTCCAGCTCTGAAAAAAAGCGCAAATAATACTGAACAACTTCCCGCTTAAGACTCTCGCTCATCACCAGGACTGATTGGTCATATTTGGAAAGTTTGCCCTTAGCGCGAATTTCTTCGGGAAAAAGAATTTTAACGAGATGCGTTTGCATAAAGGCCGACAGCGTTCTCATCCAGTCATAATCCATTTCTTTTTTTAGGATCTCCAAAAAGAAGAGTTTTGGATTTTTATTGAAAAGATCGATCAGTTCAAAAAAATCCCAGCGCTCTTTTTTCACTAAATCCGAAAGAATTTTTAAATCTACTTTGCCGTCTGGAAAATTTATTTTGATGGTATCGATCAGCCAGAAAAAAGACTCGAAATTATGCTCTAGCTGCTCCAGCGCAAAACGACTAACCACTCCATCCAAATTAACTTCCCGCGCCTTCTGGGCGAATTGCCATAGTTTAGCACCTTCCCAAAAGCGTGGCATCTCCAGCTCGGTGGCATGCACATAATCCATTTTACTCTTGGCCAGTTCCGCGAATTGCTTATGGGACTTAGTAAAAAAGAAAAGCAGGAAACGATTACTAAAATCGATTTGCGCTTCCAGCAGAAACTCAATGGAGTTGGCCGGAATATTTTCCGCATTCATGATGAGGATATGATCGCTTTCAGAAAAAAAAGATAAATTAACGAAATGCTCTTCGATAAAGTCCCGGCTGAATTCATTGCCAGAATAAAGGGCAAATTTTATCCCGCTCTTCTCTTCGCGCGGTAGGCGATCGAGCAGCACTCTTTCCAGATAGGGATCATCAATCAAAAAGGAATGAATCCCGTAATTTTGTGGGTCAATGGTTTTAGGATATTTTTGTATGAAATCCCAAGGCAGAATCTTAGAAAGCATTCAGGACGACCTGTTTGAAAGTCTGAGCGGCCTGATAACTTGTATCCTGCAAACTCTTTTCAAAAATTCCTTTATTTTTAACAAAATTCACTTCGCCCGCGGCGGTGGTATCATTGGTAGGTTGGGCCACGCGGGAGAAAGTCCCAGTGAGGGCAATACTATCTTCCAAGACGATTTTAGGATGGACCAAAGCTCCTCGTCCCAGTTCGCTAGTGAAGAGAGTCAACTCTTCCTTAGTTGGCCGCTTAATCAGGATGATTCTGAGAGACAGGTTATAAGTTGTCTGGACGGGGTAATAAAACTGACTGCGTTGACCGATGGAAGTCTTAATATCCCCTTCGGTAAAAAGAGTCTGGGTGGTGGTCACCACCTCATTGAAGTGGTCTTTTGATTCAATAATTCCAATCAGGATGGCATCGGCATTTTCGTTATCACCGCTCATCACTTTTAGGCCGGAATAATCATTGAGTGCCAAGGTAATTTCTTTAGTCATTGGCGCGGCCAGTTGAGGCAAGACCGAACGGTTGATAAACATCGGGACTGCCACACTCTTAACGTCATAACCTATCAAGGGGTTATTATTTGTATTAAAATGGTAGCCAGAACAACCCGTCATAATGACTGAGGTGAGGAGAATAAACTGGGAAAAAAATCGCACTTTCATAGCCCCAATGCTACCCTAAAAAACAATCATGTTAAAGAAGCTTTCCACATTTATTGACTCACCATACGCCTCTAAGGCAACGGACAACTCTGCCCATAAAGGGAAAGCTGGAGTGATCAAAGAGAGTTTTGATTTTCTGGCGCTGATCAGGGCGTGGAAAGATATCGCTGGGGCGAAACTCGCCGAACACACCATTCCACTCAAAAATCAAAATGGAACCCTGATCATTCTCAGCAATCATTCGGCCTTTGCCAACGTGCTCAGTTATATGGAACTGGAACTTAAAAGAAAAATAGTTGAGAAATTTCCGACGCTGGAAAAATCAATCCTCTCGATTAAATTTATCGTCGATACAACTCATTTCTCTGAGCAGTATAAGCAATTCATTACCCCCATCGAAAAAAAGAAAACCAATACACTGCATGCCCATTCGCCGGAATTTAAAAGATTAAAAAAAGAGGCGGAGGAATTATTTTTAGATCTGGAAGATCCAGAACTAAAAGAAAAAATGATCTCGATTTATATGCAATCTATTTCAAGATAATTTCTGAAGGTGTTTTTTTACTTCTTCAATTCTTTTGCCTTCGCGCTTAATTTCATAATTTAAATTTTCACTCAAAAAGACAATCGTCGATCCAGCTCCCGATAATTGCGCTCCTGACTTTGAAGCGGGCTTAAGGAATTGGGCGTCCGGGGCATGAAGTTTTTGAAATTGCAGTGCTTGGCTCAAATCAGTAATTGCGGGCTCACCAGTGATATTTAAACTGGTGGTGAAAAAGGGAGCATTAATCTGCTGATATATCTTTTTTATGGCATCAGTCTCAAGACAGCGCAAACTGACAAACTCACTGTCGCCCGTGGCCCATTTGGGGATTATTATTTTAGCGGCCTTCAAGGAAAGGCCCAGGGTTGTTTCCAGCCCAAAAAATTCCTGGAGCCAGCTCGGCGTTACTTTAGCTGGAAACTCAAAGCTCTTGGCCAATTCCTCAATGGTGCTAAACATAATCGACAGCGGTTTATTCTTGGAGGTCTTTTTGATCTCGGCGATTTTAGCGTGGCCTCTTTCAGAATAAATACTACAACCAATCCCCCAAACGGTGTCAGTGGGATAGATAAAGATTTGATCGAGTTGAGACGCCATCTTTTAAACCGGAAGAGGTTTGTTAAGGATGGTGCGATAGTAGTAAAAAAATAAACTGAGAATAATTAAAACCAATATGACTAAAACATACATCAAGTAATTATCATTTCTTTTTTTCAAGTGATCCGGCATCGCCCGCTCAGCCGTCTCTTTCGGGCCACTTTTGATCATCTCTCGAGCGACCGCTTCGCGAGTGGAAGCTTTTACTTTTCTCTCATGCAAAAGCTTTTTATCCTCTATGTGGGTCTCTTTAATCTTTTTGGCCTCGATTCTTTGGGCCTTATCTATTTTTGCCTCGGGCGCAGCAGTGGAGACCAGACTCAAACCTGAATTGTCGTCAAATTCTGGCTTAAAATCTTTCTTCGGAACTTTTTTGATCTCGGGCTTAATTTCAGTTTTAGTTTCGGCATTTGCTTCGGCCTTGACCGGAGCCGCTACCGGCCTTTCCATTGCGCCCTTGGGGTTGGGGATGACGACCGTAAAGTCTCGATCTTCTTCTTGCTCTTGTTCTTCTTGTTCTATGCTCGCCATATCAGGATAGGCCAGGTCATCGCTTTGGGGATAGACAATCGGCTCGTTGGAAGAAGCAACTTCTTCTGCCATTTTAGAAACTGATTTCATTTGATTGGAATTTTTTGCTTCCACCATGGTATGAGGATTATTTTCGATCGAAGCTGCAATGGAAACGATGTCTGGAAATTCTAAATCATCTTGGGTGGGCAATTTGGCTTCTTCGCTGGAAACACCACCAGTAGCTGCTTTTAACTGCTCGCCGAGATTATTATTAACCATCGTAAGATCCGGGTACTCCAGATCATCATTGGCCGGCAACACACCCGGCGTCTGCGCTGCCGCTTTTAACACTTGAGTCTTATTGGCCGGGGCAGTATTGAGCGAGGTGGTTAGATCCGGATTTTCTCTGCGCGAGAGAACACTTTTAGATTCAGAAATTGGATTGTAACCCTGAGGAACATCGCCATGCAGATATTTTTCGACCAGCGATTTTTCTTTTAGCGAAAACCAATAGCCGTTCCCACTGGTAACTTCGTCATTAAGGCCCAGGGCACCTTTTTGCAAAAATTCCAGCACCTTCGCTTTAGCGACGGGGCCTAAAATCTGATTTTGTGAAGTTCTTATAAGCCAGTTACGTTCCATCATAACTTTTTACCAAAAAAATCCGAGTAACCCTTTCAGGTCTTCATCGTTAAATCTTAAACCAGCGGCAAAAGTACCGCTGCGTGCTTTTCTAAAAGTATCATTAGCAGAAACTCGTCCGTAAAAAACATTCCAAAGCTGAGTCTCAGCTGCAAACCTTAGATTTGCGCCCTTACTCTTTTTGTAGTCAAAGGCATCCATCGAAAGCTTGGTTCCGATGAAATTTAAGCGGTAATCAATCCCCAGACCACCGGTGGATTCAATTAAACCTCCGCGGAAATCGAAATCGTGAATGCGTCTTCCGATTTGAGCATTAAATCTCAGCGTATTATTTACATTTTCTTTTCTGTTTTCGGTGAGGGTGACACCGTTAGTGGTGGTGACAATTGTTTTTTCATAATCCGGTCCAATTTCAGAAGTGGCAATACCTAAATGATAAAATCTCTCGGGGGAAGGATAAATGCGTAGAGAAGCTTCTGTATCACCGCCTGAAACGGTATTGACCCCGCTGAAAATGGCAAGTTCGGTTCTAAGGGCATCGGCCTTGCCCACAATTTTCTGCACGCTGGATAATGTATCTTTAACCTGGTCAGCGATTTCATCTTCAACCAGCATCTTGCCCAGAGTTCCCTTTCCTCTTTTTAAATCAGCTACAATTGATTCCAGATCGCCGGTTAATTTTTTAGTGTTATTTAAAACAGCTTTAATATCGGACATCGCACTGTCGCCATTGTTTTTATCAGACTGGTAGGCCAGGTCCGCCGAAAAGGCTTCCAGATTATCCATCAAGGCATTGATTTTTTCTTCGTTGCTGTTGGTGACGCGCTTAAGGGTGGCAGTCACTTCTTTAGTATTGGCCACTAGCTCCTGAACGTCGGCCAGGATTTTTTTAATGGGAGAATCTTCTCCTTCCGGCGCAATAGAATCCTTCATCGAGCGCACGATCAGTTTCACGTCGGCCAGTACTTCTGAAGTGTCCTTGATTAAATTTTCAAGTCCTGCGGCTTCTTCTGAATCAAGAAAATCAAATTTTCGAAGCATCTCGGGAGAATCACCGACAAAGATTTCGATATACTTATCACCCAAAAAGCCAACGGACTTAATTCTTAACTTAGAATTTTTTGTCACTTGAATTTGTTTGAGAATTTCGAAAGTAATAAGTGCGGTGTTTCCCTGAAGTTCGATGGAAGAAATTCTTCCGGCATTGATCCCTGCAACTTTAATAGGAGTTTTGGGGAAAATTCCTGAAGCATCTTTTACAATCGTTCTATAAGTCACGTACTGACCGAAGCCAGATTGATTGGAGGTAACTTTTAGAGACATAATCACCACAGCAACGATGGTGGCGATGGCAAGAAGTCCTACTTTAAATTCATTCATCTAAAACTATCACCTGTTAAAAGTTCTTCATGAACCAAGCAGTATCCCGTTTATAATCTAAGAAATTCTTGAACTAAGGGATTAGTCGAATTCTTAAAGTCTGCAACAGGTAAATACTCAATAATTGTACCACGATCTAAAAATGCAACATAGTCGGAAATTTCTAACGTCGCCCGAACATCGTGGGAAATAATAACCGAAGTCATCTCTCGGTCTTTGTGATTGGTAGCGGTTTCAACAATAAGATTGTTAACCATTTTTGTCGTGATGGGATCCAGACCTGTAGTTGGTTCATCGTACAACATAATATCCGGACCGAGTGCCAGGCCACGGGCCAGACCAACCCGCTTCCTCATCCCACCCGAGAGTTCGGAGGGAAGTTTTTTAAAAGATTCTTCTTTAATCCCCACCGATAAAAGTAGCTCTTTTACTTTGACGGCGATTTCTGCTTCCGTCATTTTGGTAAATTCTTTTAGGGGAAAAGCCACATTCTCTTCGGCGGTAAATGAGTCAAACAGCGCGGCGTACTGAAAAAGCATTCCAAAATTGCGACGAAATTCTCTCAATTGAACTTTATCCAAGGTGGCGAGATCCACCCCCAGCACAAAAATTTGTCCCGAAGTGGGCTGAACGATTCCCAGAATATGTTTAAGCAAGGTGGACTTTCCCGCTCCGGAAAATCCTAAAATAGTAGTAATTTTATTGCGGGCAATATCAAAATTGAGATCTTTTAAAATAACATGTTCACCAAATTGTTTGGTGACATTCTTAAAAGAAATGGCCGGATTTTCAAAAGTTAACAATCTCTCTCCTCTCAAATTATTTTCTGACTCATTTTTTATTACAGAATTTTTACCAGGAACGAAGTGAGAAAATAATCGAGAATCAACACCGAGATCATTCCCCAAACAACAGCAAGATTTGTTCCCCGTCCTACTCCTACCGCTCCCTTCTCAACCTGAAACCCAAAATAAGTACCAATCACTGCAATGACAAACCCAAAAACCGAGGCCTTGATAACTCCCTGAGCGATGTCGGCCACATACATAAAGTCGCCGAGCTTAGAAAAAAACAAGGATTCATCAATCATTAAGGTTTTCGTTCCGACTAACCAGGAGCCGAAATTTCCAATAAAAAGAAAGACGATTGAAAGCATTGGAACAGCGATGGTGGCGGCGATAATCCGCGGGACGGCCAGGTACTGTACACTATTAATCCCCATGACTTCCAGGGCATCAATCTGTTCTGTCACCTTCATCGATCCAATCTGAGCGGCCATCGCCGAACCGGCCCGGCCGGCAACGATCAGTCCGGTGAGCACTGGCGCCAACTCTTTGGATAATGAAATAGCAACGATTGCGCCCACTAGCGAATCTACGTTTATCAACTTGAAACCAAAATAAGTTTGAGTGGCGAGCACCATTCCAGTAAACATCCCGGCCAGCAGGATGATCATCATACTTTTGTTGCCAATGAAATAAAGTTGTTCGAATAAAAGATGATTGCGGAATGGTTTTTTTACACTCCAATAAAAAAAGCGAGCGGTGAAAAGAGTGATCGCTCCAAGCCCATCGACTCCGTCGATGACATATTTCCCCAGATCTTCGATCCGAGTTTTAATTTTAGTTTCTATTTTTTGTATGATCACCAGATTAGTTTAAACGATAAACTCGGGGAATGCGAGGAAGGAGTGAACAGAAAAGTTCATATGGAATTGTTTTGGTCTCATCAGAAAACTTGAGCAAATCACCATCCTTTTCTCCCCAGATGGTAAAAATCTCGTGGGCCAGAATATGACCTCGGGCCTCTACTGGAAAAAGAACCTGAATCATATCCATATTCACTCGTCCGGTGATCACGCCTTCAAAACCTTTGTGATAAAGATGGGCCCCGCCATAGCGAGTGGAAAAACCATCGCCATAACCAATCGCCAAGACGGCAACCACCCCATCGTGCGGGCAAAGAGTAGAACCATAACCGATGGGCTCTCCCGCTTTGACATCAAAAGTTCGGAGGATATAAGTCTCAAGACGGGAGACAACTTTTCCCTGAAAATGCCCGAGTTCCGTGTAGTCACTGATCAAAGAAGTCGGACCGTACATCATCAGACCTGGTCGGATATGAGTGTCATCAAATCCTACTTTTTGCTCGATCGTTCCGGAGTTTGCCTGAGAAGTGCGCTGCAGAGTAATACCCGAATCCTGAAAGAATTTTTTAATTTCATTAAAACGCGTGCGCTGAAAAATATTTCGTTCGTTAGTATTCATCGGGTAAGATGCATTGGCGTAATGGCTGATCAAATGGTGAATACTTGTTCTGCCGTGTTGTTTTAATTTGTTAACAATTAAAGCGGCATCATTTGGGTCGAGCCCCAGACGATTCATTCCGGTATTGAACTTTAAACAGATAGGAAAATTTTTAAACTCAACGGTGTGCAAGATATAATCGAGTTCACTCACATTGGAGATCACCGGAATAATTCTGCGTTTTAAATAAATATCCGCGTTTTCCAAAAGTTCTAATTGAATATCGGAAAAAACATAAATTTCAAATTCCAGGTCATTGAGTTCTTCGCGAAGTTTCAGCGCTTCGCCAATGGTGGCACAGCCGAATTCTTTAATTCCCAGCTCGGTAATGGCATAACGGGCAACAGGAATCATGCCGTGTCCGTAGCCGTCGGCCTTCACCATAAAAATAATTTCAGAGTTCGGTGCCAACTTTTTAATCAGAGAATAGTTATGGGCCAGGTGACTAAGGTTGACGACCAATCGACTTCTAAATTTCATGTATATTTTCTCTGCCCCAGATTAATTCTCTCGTTTTTAACTTGGCAAGAGTTTCCTTATCTGAATTTTTTTCTGCGGTGTTAGTTGCTTTTTCCAATGCTGAGACTTGGGTGGCCTTCAAATAAGCAAAGGCCGAGAGCGGAACCATCGTGACTTTGGGTTTTACGATCTGGGAAAGAATCCCCTCACTCTCTTCAAAATATTTCCAAAAAGAAAACTTAGTTGAAAATTCTTTTAATTGATCAAAAAACGAATCGAGATCGCTATTGTCGACTAAAAAAGCGAGATGATTCACGCCGTAGTCAAAAACTCTGAAATCAACCCGCGATTGAATTTCCAGTTTATTGATAAATTCTTTTTCAAATTTGCTCCAAAAAAAGCGATTGTTTCCTTTTTTCAAAACAACATCAATCAAGCTGGTCAGATCCAGGTCGACTAAACGCAGCTCCTGCTTGGCCGCGGCTTTGGCGTCAACCGATGCCTGCACGCTCGCTCCAAATAAAAACTGATCCAGAAAACTCATGGCCTCAAAAGAAGAAGTGAATTTTTTCTGAGCAGTTGGCTCACGATCTAAAATATTTTTGTAGCTGGCATAAAAGCCATTGAGATAAGCTTCCAGCATGTTCCAATCGAATTGATTGTAAAACAATTCATTTTTCGATTTGATAAACATCATTTTATCCGGGCGGGCCTGATTGCCACTGCCTTTAATTAAAATGGAAACCAGATCTCCGCCCATCACTTCCACCGCCACCTGGGTGGCCATATTTTGGGCAAACAATTCTATCCCGTGCAGACAAGCCTGGCCCAGCCAGAGCGAAGGGATCGCACGAAATTTCTGAACGTGAGAAAGAGGAGAAATAAGTTTTTGTCCATTGAAGCTCAACTCCAGCATGGCAAATTCAGAAATTTCATCAACGCCTTGAAACACTTTTTCGATGGCCTTAAAGAAATCGCACTCTCCTCGCAGCTCTTCAAATTGCAGACAAATTCTTTTAACCATCGACTGGTATTGATCGGTCTGTTCCAGCGTCAGTTTTTCAAATTTTAATTTTTCAATGGCTTCACTTTGAGAATGAAGGTCTCGCTGAAATAAATGATTTTGATTTTCGAGTTTCATCACATGATTGAGGCGCTTCAAAATAACTTTGAGGGCACTTTCATAATTTTCAGATTTTTTCAAAAGACCTAGATGGAAAAAATCGTAGGTCGAAACCAACAGCGGCTCGGTATTTTGACTGTAAAAAAAGACCAGCGGAAGTTTTTCCTGGGCGACGGCCGGATGCTCACAAAGCACCAGGTCTTGTTCGCTCATTTTTTTGACATCGACGATGCACAAAGAAGGAATATGCTCGAGTGTTCCGCTCCAGAAAGTTTTAAGATCTTCATAAAAATGAGGAATAATCCCCAGTTTCCTGAAAACCGCTGAAATTTCTTTTACTTCGTTTAAATCAGACAGCAATAAAGCTACTGATAATTGTCCTTCGCGCACGTGGCACCTCATTCCATTTTATCGGGAATCCCATTCACTAAATTATGCACTAAAGGTCCAAGGCCTTCAATCTCTTTTATCTCTCTGTCACTCAGGACCAAATCAGCGGCGAGGTAGTCTTGGCGTCTGGTTTGGTAGAGCGCCTTTAACTCTTCGCTGGAAATTTGACTCAAAGGCCTGGTGGGATCGTCTTTGATGCGCTCTAAACAGATTTCCAGACTGGTATCGACAAAAACCAGATAGCATTCTGGATCGTGGCGAATCATTTCTAAAATGGTCGGATTGAGCGTCCCGCCACCAAGCGCGATGACCATCGAGCCTGGATGCCGAAGCAAACGCAAGATTTTAGTTTTTTCTTTGTCCCGAAACTGGGGAAAACCATGCTGTAAGATCCAATCACCGAGGCGCTCGGGACGAATATTAAGCTCCAGTGCCAGGGCATGATCCAGGTCAATACAGTCAAACCCCAGATCATTGGGCATGAATTTTTTAAGCAGCGTCGATTTGCCAGCGCCCATGAATCCACAAATTAAAATTTTCAAACCCACCTCGCCAAGTTTTCCAGAATCAATTGTACTTTTAAAACGTTCTGAGTTAAATCAAATCCTCACAATTTTTAGCAGAGCTGGATCATATTTATGAGCAAAATGAACACCCATTTAGACCCTCAAGTTATTGTAAGCAAGTACAGCCTCGATATTATCGAGGAATATGAAATCGACAAAACGACCCCCTGGATTAATGACTTGTTGGTAGAACTGGAAGAAGAAAACGACGACGAGGCAAAATTTCCAGCGGCCCAAATGGTGATCAAGGCCCAAATCACCCGCAAAACCAACAGCTTTCTCAAAGACCACTTGATCGTGCGCGCTCAATTAAAAGCGCATTTTCACTTGCCTTGTGGCCGCTGTCTCCATCCTCTGGCGCAGGAACTGGAACTAGAGCTGGCCGCCGCCTTTTTGCATGAATCTCAAGAGAAATTGCCGGAATATGCCGAAGCCACCACTGTTTACGCTGACGGACAAGAAATGGAGCTTTATTTTTTCCACAAAGGGCTGGCAGACATTAAAGAATTTATCCATGAGCAGATTTATATTGAAGTGACGCCATTTCCGCGATGCGACGGAGAATGCGTAAACCCCGTACTTTTTTAGTTTTCCATCTTTTCGCATAGAGGCATTTTGAAAAAAACTTGCCGAAATGCTCTTTTACGCGTAAAGATTGTCCTTCATATTTGAAAAATACAGTTAAAGTTTAATAAATTGTCGCGGAGTATACAATGGCAGTTCCTAAGAAGAAAAATTCAGTATCAAGAAAAGGTTTAAGAAGAGCTGGTCAACACCATAAACTTTATAGAAAACACCCAATGACATGTTCAAACTGTGGAGTGCATGTAATGCCTCACGCTGTTTGTAATGCTTGTGGATTCTACAAAGGGAAACAAGTTGTTACTGTAAAAGCACCTTCTGAAGAAGCTGCTGCAGAATAATTCGTATTTAAAAAATACCAAAGTTTTTAAAAATATAAGGGCCCTTAGATTCTAACCGAATATAAGGGCCTCTTTAATTTTGGTTACACAAGGACGTCTACTATGAAAACCTATGAAGCAAAAGTTCTAGGAACTGGGATGTACGCTCCCAAAAAAGTCGTTACCAATTTTGATTTAGAAAAAATTGTTGAAACTAACGATCAATGGATCTTTGAAAGAACTGGAATAAGAGAGCGCAGAATTTGTTCGACCGAAGGCGGAGAATTTCCGACCGACATGGCCCACCACGCGACGATCGATGCCTTAAAAGCGGCCAATCTTACTCCCAACGATATCGATTTTATTATTTTTGCTTCGGTAACTCCCGACGTGAAACTTCCAAACTCTGCTTGTATTCTCCAGGTAAAATTGGGCATTACCAATAATTGCACCTGCCTTGATATCTCCGTGGCGTGTTCCGGATTTGTCTACGGCGTGAATATGGCCAACTCTTTCATCAAAACCGGAATGGCCAAAAACATTTTGGTCGTTGGATCGGAAATGCTTTCGCGCGAAGTGAATTGGAAAGATAGAAACTCATGTATTCTTTTTGGCGATGGTTGCGGCGTCGCAATTATCGGTCGGGCCGATGAAGGTTCTGAATCGAAAATCCTAGCGACCATTCTCAATTCGGATGGAACCGGCGGAGAATATTTCGATCAACCGGTAGGCGGAGCTGTTACCCCCATCACGGCTAAACACATCGAAGAAGGAACGCACTTCATGCAAATGAAGGGTAAAGAAATGTTCAAAGTGGCCACTAGAACCCTTGCGGAAAACGGCAGAAAAGTTTTAGAAATGGCCGGTCTCACTAAAGAAGATATTGACTGGGTCGTGCCTCATCAGGCCAATATTCGCATCATTGAAACCACCGCCAATCTTCTGGGAATGAGCATGGAAAAAATGATCGTCAATATCGATAAATACGGCAATACTTCAGCTGCCACTGTCCCAATGGCCTTTCACGAAGCAGTTGCCGACGGAAGAATCAAGCGTGGTGATATCGTTCTCTTTGATGCTTTCGGTGCAGGCCTTACAGCGGGAGCAACTCTCCTTCGCTATTAACCTAACAAGGAATTAGTAATGGTAAAATCAGTCACACTCTTATTTCCAGGCCAGGGATCACAATATGTGGGTATGGGAAAAAACCTCGATCACTCTCTCTTTGATAAAGGGAATGAAATTTTAGGTTACGATTTAAAAAAGTTGATGCATGAAGGGCCGGAGGAGGAATTAAAACTCACTCACAATACTCAGCCTGCGATTCTCAAGCATTCTATCACTCTTTATAACCACCTCATGGAATTCCTTGATAAGCACAATGTAAAAGTTGACCGTGTTCTGGGCCACTCGGTGGGGGAATACGCTGCACTGGTTGCGGCCGGAGTTCTCTCTCCTTACGATGCAATTCACGCCGTTCATTTGCGCGGAAAATATATGCAGGCGGCGGTTCCGGTTGGCAAGGGCTCCATGTATGCCATCTTAAAAGTTCCGGCTGATATTGTTGATCGCGCTTGTATGGCCGCCACACTTTCTGATGAAGAATGTGTTATGCCCGCCAATTTCAATGACCCTTCTCAAATTGTGATTTCAGGTGAAAAAGAAGCATGTAAAAGAGCAGTGGCCTGGATCGCAGAAAATTATAAAGAGCCTCATCGCGCAATGGAACTCAACGTTTCCGCTCCTTTTCATTCTCACTTAATGAAACCGGCCGCTGATCAATTAAAAGAAGCTTTCTCTCACTTTAAGTGGCACGAAAATAAAGTTCCTTATATCGCCAACATTAATGCAACTGAATATGCTGCCGGAACAAATCCGCAAACGATCATCGACAATCTTTATCACCAGGCCTACGGTCCGGTTCTCTGGACCCAATCGATTGAAAAACTCCCTTCCGATACTCTTTGTATTGAAGTGGGCCCGGGCAAAGTATTGATGGGACTGGTTCGTAAAATTAATAAAGATATTAAAGTTGTGACTTTGGATAAAGACGAAGCCTTAACCGAACTTGAGGAGCTATTAAAATGATCGCAAATTATACCGACCTAAAAGGAAAGAATATTTTAATCACTGGAGCTTCTCGCGGACTTGGCAAAAAAATGGCCGAGGCCCTGGCCACCCAGGGGGCCCATGTTATTTTTAATTATCGTGGGGACGAAGCCGCGGCCATGGCCCTCAAAGAAGAGTTGCTAAAGCTGGGCGCCAGCAATGCCACCGGCCTGTTGTTTGATGTGACCAATACCGCTCAAATGAAAGAGGCGGTTGAAAAATTTATTGAGACCAATGGAGCCATAACTGGTTTGGTCAATAATGCCGGGATTTCAAAAGATCAAATCGTTTTGAGAATGAAGGAAGAAGATGTAGCGCAGACCATTAACACCAACCTTACATCTGCCATTATGCTGACTCAAATCCTCTCTCGGAGCTTTTTAAAAGCGGAGAATGTTTCAGTCGTTAATATTAGTTCAATTGTCGGACTGATGGGAAATGCCTCGCAAATCGCTTATTCTGCTTCTAAAGCGGGCCTAATCGGCTTCACTAAATCTTATGCCAAAGAACTCGCCTCTCGAAATATCCGATGTAATGCCATTTGTCCGGGCTTTATCACCACCGACATGACTCATGCCTTAGATGAAAAAGTAAAAGACGCTTATTTGAATTCTATCCCGCTAAAGCGCATGGGCGATGCAGAAGAAGTTGCCAGCCTAGTTTGCTTTTTATTGAGCAAAGCATCGTCATATATCACTGGAGAAACGATTAAAATTGACGGTGGACTTTATATCTAATAAAACTATTACTTATTTTGAATAATTCAGGAGTTTTTTAATGAAAGACAAGGTAATTAAACTTATCAGCGACGCAACTAAAATTGATATTTCTAAAATCAATCTTGAAACTAGTTTCGTTGACGATCTTAACCTCGATTCACTTGATATCGTAGAATTGATGATGAAAATGGAAGATGAATTTGGCGTAGAAATTCCTGAGGAAGACGCTGAGGGACTAAAAACAGTAAAAGATATTGTTACGTATTTAGAAAAGAAACAAGCCTAGTTTTTAAATATAAAGGCCCCTAACGGGGCCTTTGTTGTTTTAAGGAGTGTATTCAATGAAGATAAACAGAGTTGCCATTACCGGAATGGGGATGATCTCTGGCCTGGGACATTCTCTCCAAGAAAATTGGGGAAATGCAATCGAAGGAAAATCTGGCGTCAGCTTAATCGAACAGGCCGACACAGAACAAATGTTAACAAAATTCGGTGGTGAAGTTAAAAATTTCACGATCGCTGATCATATAATGGACCCCAAAGAAGCTGGCCGTTACGACCGCTTCATTCACTTTGCGATGCACTCAGCTTACGAAGCCCTTAATGATGCTGGTTTGCTGACTGATCATAAAATGAACAAGACTTACGACCCTCATCGCATGGGAAGTATTTTAGGTGTTGGGATCGGTGGCTTCCCGGAAATTGAAAGAACGGCCCATACCTTATTTGAGAAAGGACCCAAGAGAGTTTCTCCCTTTTTTATTCCTGCCGTTATTCCCAATATGTCGACTGGATTAATTTCCATTCGTTTTGGGCTACAAGGTTTAAATTATTCTATTTCATCGGCCTGTGCTTCAGCTGCTCATGCACTGACTGCCGCTAGTTATGAAATTATGTTTGGTCGCCAGGACGTCATGGTCAGTGGTGGCTCTGAAGCGGTTATCGGCCAACTGGGCATGTCGGGCTTCATCACGATGAAAGCTCTTTCCCGCCGCAACGACGAACCTCAACGCGCCAGCAGACCATTCGATATCGACCGCGATGGATTTGTCCTGGGTGAAGGTGCCGGAATTTTAGTTTTAGAAAATTATGACAAGGCCGTCGCACGTGGGGCAAAAATCTACGCGGAAATCGTAGGCCATGGTGCGACCTCCGATGCTTATCATATTACCGCTCCACACCCTGAAGGTGACGGCGCTTATAATAGTATGAAAATGGCAGTGGAAAATGCGGGCATTGATTTCTCAGAAGTCGGCTACGTCAACGCCCACGGAACTTCGACTCCTTTGGGAGATATCGGGGAAACCAGAGCGATTAAAAGAACTTTTGGCGAGCACTCTAAAAACCTATATGTCTCGTCAACCAAATCGATGACTGGCCACTTGCTAGGAGCGGCGGGTGGAATTGAAACCATCTTCTGTTCGATGGCGCTACACACGGGTATTATTCCGCCGACCATTAATTTGGAAAATCAAGACCCAGAATGTGATTTGAATTATGTGCCGAACAAGGCCATTAAGGCAGAGATTAAGTATGCTTTAAACAATTCATTTGGTTTTGGTGGGACGAATTCATCACTTGTCCTAAAAAAAGTATAGGTAGGTATTAGATGTTTCATAAAGACGCCAACAAACTCGAAACAATGGATCCGGAAATTTTTGGAATCATCCAGAAGGAACGTGCCCGTCAAGAAGATGGTCTGGAATTAATTGCGTCTGAAAACTATACCAGTCCAGCTGTGATGCAAGCTCAGGGCTCAATCCTGACCAACAAATACGCTGAAGGTCTTCCTAATAAGCGCTACTACGGTGGCTGCGAGTTTGTCGATCAGGCCGAAACCATTGCCATCGAAAGAGTCACTAAACTCTTTGCTGCTAAATTTGCCAACGTCCAACCCCACTCTGGCTCTCAAGCCAACATGGGTGCCTATTTTTCGATGCTCGAGCATGGTGACAAAGTTCTGGGAATGAATCTGGCCGAAGGTGGTCACCTGACTCACGGTTCGCCTGTTAATTTCTCGGGAAAACTTTTTCATTTCTCTTCTTATGGTTTGCACCCGGAAACAGAAAGACTGGATTACAATATTCTGAGAGAAACTGCCCTCAGAGAAAAACCAAAACTGATCGTGGCCGGAGCTTCAGCTTACGCCAGAGAAATTGATTTTAAAATCTTCCATGATATTGCCGCCGAAATCGGCGCAAGACTGATGGTCGACATGGCCCACATCGCAGGGCTGGTGGCCGCAGGTCTTCACATGTCTCCTATTCCATGGGCCGATGTTACGACTTCGACCACCCATAAAACGCTTCGCGGACCGCGCGGAGGAATCATCCTGACTGACAATGAAGAGTTATTTAAAAAATTAAACTCTAATATTTTTCCTGGAATTCAAGGTGGACCGCTGGAGCATGTGATTGCAGGTAAAGCCGTGGCTTTCAAGGAAGCCCTTCTGCCAGAATTTATCACTTACCAAAAACAAGTGATCGCCAATTCAAAAACACTTGCGACTTCATTGATCGACAAGGGCATTGGACTCGTCAGTGGCGGGACCGATAATCATCTGGTTCTTTTAAAAACTGACTCGGTAGGACTCTCAGGTAAAGAAGCTGAAAAAGCGCTGGAACATGCTGGCATTACCTGTAATAAAAACATGATCCCGGGAGATAAGCGTTCTCCTTTTATTACCAGCGGTATCCGTTTGGGAACTCCGGCGATCACCACTCGCGGACTTAAAGAAGAACACATGGTGGTGCTGGCCGCCTGGATCCACGAGGCGCTGACCAATAGTACCAACGAAGAAGTATTGAAAAAAATTAAAAATCAGGTTCTAGAGCTTTGTAGAACATTTCCAGTCTACTCTAAAGGGATATAAGTCATGCATTGCCCAGGCTGTAACGCTCAAGACACGAAGGTTATCGATTCAAGAATGTTGCTTGAAGAAAACTCTGTTCGCCGTCGCAGAAAATGTGATGTGTGTGAAATGCGTTTCACGACATATGAAAACATTCATATTCAAATGCCTTTAATCGTCAAAAAAGATGGTCGTAGAGAGAATTATAATCGCGAAAAGATTATGAAAGGTTTGAAAAAGGCCTGTCAAAAAAGACCGATCTCAATCGATGACATCAATTTAATGATTAATGGAGTTGAGCGCTCACTGCTTGAACTCTCGCAAACTGAAGTGAATGCCAAAGACCTTGGTGAAATCATCATGGATCATTTAAAGAAACTGGACCGCGTTTCTTATGTTCGATTTGCTTCTTTCTACTGGGACTACCAGGACATCGAAGATTTTGTCTACGGTCTCAAAAACAATCTCCACTCAGAAAAATCAATCAGTGATAAAGGTGAAAAACGTGAACTCCAGTAATATTAAACCAGTTAAAAGATCTCTCGGGCGTGAGTACGCCTTTAAATTCATTTACAAACATTTACTTTCAGATTTCGTACGCGAAAAAAATCAAATCATCAGTGATACAAAGTCATTTGAAGACGCGCTTAATATGTTTGACCTCTCTTATTACGAAGAGGATGTAGAGCATCCAGATAATGTGATTGATGCTCATACTAAAATTTTTGCCCGCGAACTTATCCTGGGCTCTTTGCGCCACGAAGAAGAAAATTCTGAATTGATTGAGAAGTACCTGACCAACGCCAACTTGCAAAAGGTTGACCGGATGAACCTGGCGGTTTTGTTGCTCGGGGCCTATGAAATCCTGACCGATAAAAAAACTTCCGCCAATGTCTTTATTAATGAGTACGTTAATATCGCCAAAAAATACTGTCCCAATGATTCGCAAGGATTCATCAACAGTGTTTTAGATAAACTAGCTAAAGATCATGTTGCCTAATTTAAGCTCCATTGTTGATCAATTCACGCCTGATATTTTAGGTGTCTTCTGGATAAGCAACGAAGAACTTTCTTTGGATCTTTTGGGATTCGACGAATTCAATTATCTTTTTGATGGACTCCTTTCCCAATATCTCTACGGCCAAAAAGATAATGAAAATAATCCTGACCTGAATCAGGCCAATGTTTTTTTTACCCACAACTTCAATCAAAAACTTTTTTTGGCCCACATTAAAATGAATGCTGAAATCGACAGCATCATGGATAAACATCTGGCCTTAATTCCTGAGAATGAAAAACCTGAAAGAAAAAAAATCTTAATCTTTAATAAAAGTTCGAAGCCAGTGGGCAGCAATCTCGAAAAACGCTACCCACAATTTGAATTTAAATCTTTAGAACTCGCTTAGGGCTGAGCACAGATATAAGTAACCCATGATTCACAATTTTCGGCCTTGGTAGCGCGAGAGAAAACCCCATCCCCTGTACCGTCTTTATCCACGCCTTCCCAATAAATATGAGTCGATTTGAATCCGGCATCTTTTAAGACGTCCTGAAGTTCGCGGGCATCCCACATGCGCCAGTCGTAAGTGAATACTTTGTTGTGCATCACTTGATCTTTGTGAGTTTTAAAATGGATGTGATAAAGAACGTCGGCGGTAAGCGGATTGTATTTATCGCAGTCCCAGTAATAAGTGTGAGTTTTATGTTTCACTGATTCGATCAACGGTTTACGGCTTTCAGTTCCCCCGAATAAATCGATAAAGAAAGCACCGTCTTTTTTAAGATGTTTACGTACTTGTGAAAAGTACTTAACCAGGTCCGCACGTTGTTTGAATAAAAAATAAGAAAAATTGAAAGCAACGATCACGTCTGCTTTAAAAGCATATGTGTCCATAACATTGCCGAGAATAAACTCCATTCTCTTTTGTTCTTCTTCTTTAAGTTTGAACAAATGGTTTTCTACCCCATAAGAGATCGGTTCCATGTCCAGGTCGATTCCATGCGCTTTATGCTGCTTACTTTGAGCAACCCAGGCACAGGCCATTGAACCCGTACCACAAAAATCTTCTCTTAAGACCAGAGGCTTTTTGCCGTAAAGTTTTTTATACTCTCGATTAATAAATGCGATATCAGCTTCAGGATTCTGAACTGAACCTTCATAAAGAACATACTTTTCATCGCGAGTTAACTTTTTAGCCATGGATTTTTTTCCTTAATATGATTTGTACGACTTGACCTCAACGAGGCCTGATTTATAAACAGAGTTAATAGTATTTTTTCTTTTAAAGCGCTCATCATTCGTGATGTAGACCTGGCGGGCGAGTTCAATAAATGGTTGTTTGAATTCTGCGGCGCGCTCCAGATCGCGAATATCATCTTCTATTTTCCACAGCTGCAAATTGACATCAATCATTTGCTTTAAGTGATAATCAATCCCTTCCAGCTGGAGGGAATCAAGTTTGGCGGCAAGCACTTGTTCTTCTTTTTTTACGTGTACCAGTTTTTCACTGTCTTCAATTTTTTGGAGTTTAATCCTTAAAATAGAAAGTTTATCCACCAATTCACCTAAGGAAATTTCGCATTCTATATTCATAAGCCTAATAAATTTCCCGATAGATTATTTCTAAAACCTCAAAGCTCTGAAGACCCTTGGGTGTTTTGACCTCGATTGTATCACCAACCTGCTTACCAATCAAAGAACTTCCGATGGGCGAGCGCCAACTAATCAGTCCTTTGTTAGTATCGATTTCATCAACACCAACAATAGAAATCATTTTGGATTCACCCTCTTCGTCTTCGATCAAAACACTCGCACCAAACTGCACTTTGAGTGTCTTAATTTGGGTGGGGTCCACCACCACCGCGAGGTCAATTCTCTGAGTTAAAAAGCGCACTCTGCGATCAATTTCTCTAAGCCTTTTTTTGCCGTATATATAGTCCGCATTTTCCGAGCGGTCCCCATTGCTGGCGGCCCAGGCAACAGTCTTGGTCACTTCGGGACGCTCAATCCGCGCCAATTGATGAAGTTCGTCCTGGAGACGAGCGAAACCTTTGGGCGTGATATAATTTTTTTCGGGCGCTTTCGCTTGGGGTTTATTCATAGGTGTCACTAGATTATAATTGCTTTGAGTTTACTCTAAACGGCTTATTATGCTAATAAATTAAGAAGCTCAAAACCCGAGGGTATTTATGGCCGCAAGAACCGTCATTCGCATGGGGCATCCCACACTAAGAAAAATCGCTGCACCGGTTAGCTTAGAGGAATTGGCGAGCCCCGAATTTAAAAGCTTGCTGCTCGATTTATATGACACCATGAAACTAGAAGGTGGCATTGGAATCGCGGCCCCCCAAATCAATGTTTCCAAGCAAGTGACCTTGATCGAACTGCCAAAAAAGAGTGACCGCTATGGCGAGCTGGAAGGTTCCCCATTGTTTATTATTATCAATCCCAAAATAAAAGTAATCGATCCCCTGCCCCAAGGATTCTGGGAAGGCTGCCTCTCGGTGCCGGGATTGCGCGGTTATGTCGAACGTCCCCGGGCGGTGCAAATTGATTACCTGGATGAATTTGGACACCAAAAACAATTCATCGCCGAAGATTTTTTAAGTACTGTTTTCCAGCATGAGCTCGACCATCTTTTTGGAAAAATTTATATCGACCAAATTAGCGATACGACTAAAATTTCTTACCTTGAAGAATTCGCAGAATTTAATGCGGTCTCAGAAGAAGATTCGCTGGATGAATAACTCTCTATGAAACCGATTGCCATTGTTCATTCTCTGTTCAAAGAAAAATTCTCCATTCCCCGGCAACCGGGCCTGGTGTCGCTTGAATCCCGTATTGAATTAGTGGCGCCTTATAACCGCAGCGAATCGCTGGTCGGGCTGGAGCACTTCTCCCATCTCTGGATTATTTTTGATTTTCACGCGGTAGAAGTTCCAGAAAGTTCCAACCTCACCGTTCGTCCCCCACGCCTGGGCGGCAATAAAAAGCTTGGGGTTTTTGCCACTCGCTCTCCTCATCGCCCCAACAAATTGGGACTCTCGCTGGTTAAGCTGGAGCGAATTGAAGGCACGACTCTGGTGGTCTCCGGTGGCGATTTTCTGGATCAGACCCCGGTCTATGATATCAAACCCTATCTCAAAGAAATCGAATCGATTCCCGAAGCTCGCTCCGGATGGACGGCCGAAATTGAAAATAAAAAACTGGAAGTGATTTTTGATTGTGCCTGTGAGGCCAGTTTAAAAGAAAAAATTATTGAAGTGTTGAGCCTTGATCCCCGCCCCCGCTTTCACGAGGACGGTTATAAAAAATATGGTTCGCGCTTAGGCGAGTTCGATGTTCACTGGCAAGTGCTGGAGGGCGTGGTGCACGTCTTAGAAATTAGCCAATTTATTTAATAGTACAACCGGTGTCGCCACCCTGCAGACTAAAACCTTTCGGCTTTGCTGCTTCAGCTTCAGCTTTTTTCTTTTCTTCTAATTTTTTAAGCAGGTCTTCTTTAGTGTCACAAGGCGCTTCGGCCTTCACCCCTTTCACTTCTTTCACGGCTTCCACTTTTTTGGCAACGGCCTTTTCTTTTGAGCAAGCACTGAAAGAAATAATCATCATGGAAATCATTGCTAAAATTTTCATCTTTATTCCCCTACTCCTAACTATTCTTCTGAACTGTAGTTTAACATTTTTAGGCCCATTAAGCACCGGTACCAACTTCTAGGCATTTTTTCCAAAATCGCCACGATGATTTTCATGCGCAATGGAAAAACATACAAAACTTTTTTCCTTTCAATGGCGCGCTTAATAAGTTTCGCTGCTTTTTCCGCACTCATAATAAAAGGCATTTTATGATTATTTTGTTGAGTCAGTGGCGTGTCGATAAAGCCCGGCGCAATGGCCGAAACCGAAATGCCAAATCTTTTCAGGTCAATGGCGTAGGACTCACATAATTTTAATACCGCGGCCTTAGAAGCACTATAGGCGCCGGCCCCCGGCAATCCCATAAAACCGGCGACCGAAGCGGTGGCCACCAGATGACCTTTCTTTTTAGGCATCATCAATTCCAGTGCGATTTCAAAAGTGTTGAGCACGCCCTTAACATTGATATCGATAATATCATTGGCCACCGAAAATTGCGGGGTCTTAGACTTAGCTCCCACCGAGCGCCCAGCATTGGCAACCACGATATCCAGAGTGTCCCCGGCAAAGTCCAGGATTGCGGCCCTGAGCTCTTCACGATTGACGACGTCCACCTGATAACATTTTAAAAGTTTGTATTTGTTTTTGATTTCCGTCGGAAATTTCTCTAGATTTCGAGCACAAATCCCTACACGGTGACCTTCTTCTAAGTAGGACTTGGCCAAGGCCAGTCCAATTCCCGTCGTCCCGCCGGTTATAAATATATTCACATGACTCCAAGCTGTTTAAGGTAAAAATTTATTAAGAATAGTCTAAGTCTAATAATCTTTCGCTACAATCCCCTAAAGTGGCCATTTAGGGCCACTTTTTTGACCAAAATATTGGATTTTTCCCTTGACGATGAACCCTGAAATTCTTATATTTTAGCTTCATTGAATTCAAGCTACTTCCACGGGGGCGTAGTTAAGTTGGTTATAACGTCTGCCTGTCACGCAGAAGGCCGAGGGTTCGAGTCCCTTCGCTCCCGCCATTTTTTAAATTTATAAGTAAATAATATGGACTGCATTTATGCGGTCCTTTTTTTTGCTTATTTTCAAACTGGGTGGGTGACGGAACGAGAACCGAGAAAGCGGCTGAGTTCGAAGTTGCCAGTGGCAAGTTCGACTCAAGATTGGCATGACGGATGTCATGACACAGCTTTTGAGGCCGGAAGTGTGGCGAACGAGCGTGATGCGAGTGAGCGAAGCGCGAGTCCCGTCTCTCCCGCCATTTATTTCTTGCGAAGCTAATCGACGCTATATCAATTTTCAGATCTTCTTCGAAATTCGGAGGAAAGGGAAACCCCTTTCATATGTCTTAGGCTTAAAATTACTCCTCGAAGATACCTGTTCCAACACAAGTGTAGCCGTTTGCAGGGTTCCAAGCCGGATCTTGTTGCTTCAAAGCCGTACATTTTTGGAAAAATTGATCGGCTGGAAAGAATCGACGTTCTTCATTCTGAAAGTTCTTGCAGGCTATGACCTGAACGGGTGTATACATCGGTGATGAATTCGCGAAAACGCGACTCATAGGTGCTTCCAACATAATAGGAGTCAAAGCTTGACCTTCAAGATGGCTGGTGCAGACTGCGGGATCAAAAGACCAAGCTTGCGACTGAACACACGCGCTCAAGATAAAAATTAAAAAAGATCGTTTCATGTGTCACTCCTTGGAAAGTTTTTTTGAAGTTAAGCCCGAATGGGCTCGCCACTTCCTGCAGTCGAAAGAAAGTAGGGCTTCGCGCCAGCTAAAGCAACAGTAAAATTCGCGATTCAGAAAAGATGAAAAAATTACCTACCCGACCAATTGAAATACACCCAATTCCCCGTGACCGTTTTCTTATGTAATTCGGGTGGGGGATCCGCCACAATAAGTTCGATACTCGTCCCATTTGGCCCCCCACTTTCGATACCGAGAAATTGGTTTCTAACATTAAGAAATTTAATAAAAAGCCCAGTTGAAAACTTAGAGGACTAGCCAATTCAGGTCATAATGAAAAAATTGATGAGGCTTGAGCAATTCGCAGGACTTGCAAAAGATATTGTAAAACGCAGCGGTATAGATTCTTGTATGTCGGAGGCGGGTATCGAGTCTTTTCGCTCCCGCCATTTTCGTACCCCACGAGGGGATATTAAGACATTAAAATTTATCAAAAGCCTTGCTCCATTCGAGGCTTTTTTGTTTTTTGGGGGGGGCCGTGGGGAAATAATTCTCAATACAGAAATCTAATCGACTCCATTCAAATGATCCTTTGACCAAGTGTATGGTCTACCAATCTTGTAGTATTCAAGAGGTTCAACATCAAGCTCTTTCAGTTTTCCATTTCCAAACCTAATCCAATGCCTATTCGAAGAATCACTAAATGCGATTTCTATATTGTACTGCTTGCTCATTCCGTGACCTGGGTGCTCAATTCTAAATTTCCCTTTTCCTGGAGGCAGCAATCCAATACCTCTGAAAAATCTAGCGGTCTCGTCTCCAAACATACTTTGATCATCGAACTTAACCACTCTCACAATAACATTATAAAGTAATGATTCTGATCCGTTGATGATTAGACAATTTGTATAGAGACAACCATTAATCCCTTGTTCAAGATCATATGTATCGATTAACCACCCGCTGACCAATTTAGCTTGGGATTCTTTTTCAGCCTTCTTTCGATATAACATCCCATCAATCGCAAAATAAAATGCAGTCAATGTTCCAAACATTGTTATCATTGGAGAAAAATCTTTAATAAAACTTGTTAATGCACACATGTTACTTACTTCCCATTATAGGCTCTATTTTATAATCAAATTTTACCTGTAATAATAGTTTCAATCATAACCCATTCTACTTATTTTTCTTCAAAATATAAGAGAAGATATAAAGGAAAACGACCTAAGCATGACCAAGACCAGTCAAATCACTACATTTTATCAAGATAGGATCATGCTCAAAAAGATAATCTCATTGGTGCTGAAAACTGGCGAGGGCTTTTAAGCTTCAAAAAGAAATTTTGGATTGGTTATATAAATGTCGTAATTTTTTCCTTCACAAAGTCTTTCAAACTGATTTTTTAAATTTTCAAGGTTTGAATGAGTTTTATATACAATGGTGAATGCAAATCCTTTTTCTCCACCATTAAATTTCCTTAACTCATTGACAATTTTTTCTCTAAATTCTATCCGATCTACTCCATTTCTATCTGTTGCTATTTTACCTTTTGTCGAAGACACAATATAGCCCTGTGTAAACAGATGCGATTCTCTATCCCTTACATATTTAATGATATCAAGTTCATCTTTAGATATTTTGTCTTGTAAGCACTTAAAAGAAGTTTTGAGTTCTTCTAATATTTGTTGATAATCTTTACGAATGAGTATTCCCTCTTGATTAAGTAATGGAATGAGCGATTCGTTTAGTGAAATTTTTTCGAGAAATGTATCAAACTCAGAGAGGATGCCAAATAATTTAATATAGTAAATTGTATAATCATTATATACTGTCATTTGATTTAAAATTCGCCATGAGGCATTCAATAAATCCGTAATCCAAATTCCTGTGAGTGTAGGCTGTAAACAATGAATTTGAATTTTAAAATCATGGAATAATTTTTTTTGTGATTCACTAAGTTCCATTGCCCACCTGTGCATTCTAACGTTCAATTGATAATGTAAATTTTAACCTATTTCATCGGATTGGCTTAATTCAAAAGGTGAATAAACCGGGCCAAAGCTGAAATGGTAATCTGCTCTATTTAAAACAAGTCGATTTATACAGCTAACACGCACTTTTTCGTTCTTAATGGGTTGATTAAATAACGCAATATTTGAAACAATCTGCTTTTTTAATATTTTTCGATACTCTGGAATTCGTCTGTGGGCAATTCCAAATGTCGTTGTGATTTTTTCTAAACCAGTTCTCAAATCTGTAAAATATGAAGGATAGATGATACCGTCAAAGCCATTTTCGAACGCATTATGAGCAACTTCTCGTAAAATTTCGTATGAATGAGCTCCAGCTCCAAACAACATAAATACTGCAATATCGAGACTTTCAAACTCCGAGACACAATCTTTCTCAATCAAAACCTCACTTAAATCAAGAAGTCTAAGCTTGTCTAAAGGAGAAAGAGTCGCGATATATAATTCATCTTCATATGTTACTCGGCACTCATGTATACAGGTAGAGATATCAACTGAACCATATAATATCGGTAATTTTTTTGAATCTAATCTTCCTTTTCCTAAATGTTCATCTGGTGGACTATCATACGAAAGGTGATTCTCGGGAAATTCTGGATTTTTCCGAATTCGATAAAATTTAAATTTATTATCTAATTCAACAATTGGGTAATTATTTAAAATTTTATTTATTATATCCTTCCTCTTGCTTTCATCACACAAATCTTTCAATGGTTCAATCTCACCCAACATCCACAATCTTGGTCCATAGTCAAAAAAACCAACTTGAAGTGACTTTTCAAAAATATTAACATCTTCTCTTAAGTGTTGTGAGAGCTTTGCACTTGTCTTTTGATAATGATTAAACTCAATAGCTGGAGCGCTTCCAAACGCCCCTCTGTACGTCGAGCCTTTTACAAAATACCGATGTGCAAGTATCTCAAGGTGTGCCTGGTTTAATTTTTTCCCTTCTGATGAATTACAATAATTACATTTTGTTTTTTTGTGATTTCCTATAAAAGAAGCATCAATACTCAGGCCCTCGTCCTTGAAACAGTCTGAGCAATTTACATATTTATGTCGAAAATAATTTTTCATAACTTGTTTAAATATGTTCAACTATCCTAAATTAAACCAGCATGCAACTAGTCTCTCAAAAGCGCAACCGAGACTAGAAAGCTGGAGTTATATTCTTGATTCTTGCTAGCGCAAGATATTTCCCCAGCTCAATATCTATACTTATTCGATGACGAGCTACCATTTATCTGATTAGCAACATAGACTGCATAGTTATCAGTCATTCCAGAAACAAAATCGATGGCACGTCTCAAACATAAGTATTCATTCCATCCCGACGAATCTGGAGCATTTTTTTCGTTAGGTGCATGGGTTCCTAGCATTTTCATCACAAGTTTAGACTTCCAATCTATATTTTCTAAATCAAATTTTTTTTGAAAATTCTCAGATGAAGCATGGCAAAAAGTACTAAGAAGCGTTTCGAATGTTGTGTAAGAACCTAATTCTATTTCCACTTTATTTGCGTCGGTGTAAATGCTTTTCCCTGCTAAATCCTTTGCTTCTTTTACAAGAGATTTTCTACGATCATGTTCAGGAAGTGCCTTGAAAACATCGTCATTGAATTGTCCGGACATAATTTCTTTATATTTTTCAAAGAACCCGTCAAAAGCAGCGCTAATTAATTTTTCAAAAACTCGTCCTCTCAACCGAAAAAGATTAACCCGATACTCATCTGTAGCGAGTAAGTCCTTTTCAAGCTCCTTCTTCTCTTTTGCATCAAAAATATCCATCATCATTAAGCGAATTGTTTCATATTTTAATATTTTCAACTCTACAGCATCTTCAAGATCTAAAACTGCATAACAAATATCATCTGCTGCCTCAACAAGAAACGCCAACGGATGCCTTGCCCATTCGTACTGATTTTTTTTAATTAAACCTAAATGTGAAGCAACTTCCTCTAAAATTTTCTTTTCAGAATCAAAAGCCCCAAATTTATTTTTAGAATGCCATTTTTCGATCGTCCATGGATATTTCATAAAAGTACCTAAGGTGGCATAGGTGAGTCTCATCCCTCCACGAAACATATAATTTTCTGTTTGTGTTAAAATTCTAAACCCCTGGGCGTTCCCCTCAAAATGAGCAAGATCATTTTTCAAAGAATTATTGACTGATTTAAACTTTGATTTTGATTCCTTCTCAAACCAATGTTTAACGGCTTCCTCTCCTGCATGACCAAAAGGTGGATTTCCCAAATCATGAGCAAGACAGGCTGCTTCTACAATTGATCCAATGTCATTTTCATCATATCCAGCAGGCAGTTCTCCCAAAATTTTTAATTGGAGCCCTACCATTTTCCCTAATATCTTCCCAACTTGCGATACCTCCACACTGTGAGTAAGTCTTGTGTGAACATTATCATTAGCAATTAATGGATGGACTTGAGTTTTCTTACTCAATCTTCTAAAAACTCCAGAAAATATAATTCTTTGTACATCGGCTTCGAATACACTCCTACTATCAGGTGAGGATACTGGGGATGTATGGCAAAATCGTTTTCGAGAAAGCAAAAGATTCCAATCCATTTTTAACACGGTTTCTTTTTTACTCGTTGGTTTCAAGGAATAAGCCTTTTTTGAACTTATTTTAGCTTTGCTAATACCTGTCTTCTTTGTAGCCTTTAATGCTGACATTCTATCTCCTATGATATTTGAATTTAATTAATAAATTTTGTAAGAATAATTCCTTTGTATCTTATTTTCTAATCATTGCATCCAACTCAAACCCAACAAGCATTACAAGCAATGAATACCCCAAAGAAGACATTGCCAAACTTCTGTTTTTCTCGGGAAAAGAATATATGAAATGATTATTTTTATATCTTCGATCAGCACCAACGTTTTTTTAAAATGCAAGTAAGTACCCGAAATACAAATAAACAACAATGCCAAGACTGAAACAGCAAAAGTTATATAAAATGAAGTTTGAAATTCTTTCTCAAATTTAAGAAAATAGACCAGAAGGGATGCAGGCAACGATATAGTTAAACTTGACAATATGGATTTTTTTTTATTTGCTACATAGGTAATCGGTATTTGCAAAATAAATTGTCCTAATAGTAACCAAATCACATTTCACTCACGTCGGTTCAATCTTATAAGAATGAATATAGATTCTCACGGAGTTATCTTAACAACAATCTATTAATACTTAAGCCACCGTCAGCTTAAAATTCCCCTGTTTCGGCCAGGAAAATTTAAAAATCTTTATTTTATATTGATACTGACAGCGAAAAATTAGCCAATAAACGAATCACAAGAATTCTTGATACTCACCCTAGTATTTATACCATCAAGCTTTATTCCTATAACCCGATATAATTTTAAGGAATTAAAAAATATGGGAACGTCAGTATCACATCCATCACCAAAGAGTAAAACTACAGGTGGATCGGAATGGAAGGAAGTCAAAAAATCAATCAAAGATGGGGCTCTACCTCATCAGATTGTTGGAAATGTGCTCTCTGCTTTTGGTGCCGAATATGGAGAACAAGCACTAGTTGTATTGATTGATGCCGGTGTGAGAAAAGTAGCAGAAATATTGGACGACAAACTCAGTAACGGCCCAATTAGAAATGAAATACTCGTTGCGAGTTTTATTGTCGATACTCGAAAAGAATTAGCAATTTCCCAATGCAACTCATTTTTTGCAGAGCTTGCACTCACCGCTGGCGCAAAAGCAATTCTTCAAGGTGGAGAAACTCCAGCAGAATCTTTCGCTGCGGAGTTCGCATCTAAGGTAATTGATTATGTGATATCTAGAGACCTCCCCTCAACGATTGGCTCTTCAGGACTCGTAAACCTTGAATCCGTAGAAAGACTTCTAGGTTCTGTCTCCTTAGATTTTCAAAGAAAAGCACTCCGATCTCCTGAAACAAACTCTATTAGTATTCTTGAAAATCTATTAGCTATCCCAAGAAGGCAAGAATAATGAGTGAATTCGTTGTCATTGTTGATAGGAACAGAACGCAATTAAAGGTTACACCAGGTGGAGAAGTTCGACTCCCCTACGCATTTGAAGGAGACCTTTGGAAAGATATTGAGAGGCCTTCTAAGTCAACACCCAATGGATATATTTCCCCAGAGGCTCAAGACCTAATAGATTTTGCAACAGCAATTTTTCACTTAGACAAGATATGTCCTCGAGATGAACGTGAACAGTGGATTAGGAAAATTCATCTTAAAATTGGACTTCGAAATCCAGATCGATTCAACGAAATAGCCGATGAATTAAAGTGGGCGTTGACAATTCTTGGTGGGGACAATTTTTCTTTCGAAATCACTCGTATTCCCACGACTGCCCCCATAACACGAACAACCCCAAAGAGAATTAGGGATTGGGGAAGATTAACAGATGTTGTTCTTCTCTCTGGAGGCCAAGACAGTTTTGCAGGGGCGGCAACGGTCCTTGAAAATCACAATAGTAATCCTCTTCTTTTAAGAGTTAATACTCGTGATAAATCGAATCTGAAAGAGATCACTGGAAGATTGAGCCATGCATCCAATCGCAATTTAGCATTTTACTCTCAAACTGTTGGTTCCCTCAACGATGAAACTCAAACATCAAAAAAACGAGAAACAAGTCAAAGGCTGCGTTCATTTTACTTTCTTGCGATCGGCAGCGTTCTGGCTCAAGCTCACCAAGTAAATCGTCTTCATATAAATGAAAATGGAATCATGGCAATTCATTTACCGATTGATCCAGCAAGATCCTCAACATTTTCAACTCGCACTGCTTACCCATTTTATCTCCACCTCTTTCAAAATATAACCAGAAGATGGCTAGATCATCCAATTGAAATAAAAAATGCCTTTGCACTCTTTACTAAAACCGAGGTTATTCAAGAGTGCCAAAGACTAGGTTTATCCGAAGGCTTTGAAAAAACTGTATCTTGCGCTCACTCTGCAACAGTTCAACAAACAGTGAAGCGTCAAGCCTCAAAAGAATACCTTATGGCAAACGAAGCTACTGATCTTCACTGTGGATATTGTTTTCCTTGTGTATTGAGACGAGTATCTATGTGGAGAGCAGGTCTTACTAATTACGATGTGGAATATGCTACAGATCCATTCAAGGTATTAATAGATGGGACTGCTGATGATTATAGTTTCATATATGAAGCCAGTTCCGCTGTACTCGGCTTAATTCGACTAACTAAAAAATTTGAAAATCCAGACTTCATTACAATGATCTCTGAGTACCCACAAATAGCTGAGTGCTCGACCGTACTTGGCGATGGCTCAATGAATTCAATAATTGATCTTCATCGACGATTTGCTAATGATGTACGAGACTATATAAGAGCGAATGCTCCCTATCTTGATTTTTTCTTTAACCCACAACAATCTAGAGAACTAGAACAAAGGGTAGCGGCTATCATTTCAGATCAAATGCTAGACGAGGCTCTTGAAAATGCTCATATTGATGCATCTAATGCATTTTATAAACAGATGAGAAAACTTTTTGATATGCTGAGATTGAGAGTGCAAATAGCCCTAGCCGATGGCTCAATGAACGAAGTACAAATAAGAAATATGTTAGACAATATTATTAGCGCAGTTATTGGAGGGCGCCCTCCTCCAGTAAAATTTACTCAAATAGACGGCAAAGAATTAAGAGAGACCCTTTGGGGTGAATTACGAAGTCGTCCGTGCCCTCCGTTCTGGTAAAGGAATAAATTATGGCAGAAAATCACAAAAATGGAATACCTATTTATACCTCTGGTATAACAAACCTTGTTACAATAACAGCAGCAGGTCTAGCTGCAAGTACTGCACTTATGCAAATAGCTGGACCTGATGCTTTTAACAGATGGTGGTATCTCTGGGCCTTGGTCGCTTTTTTTATCGGGTTAATTTTTTGCTTTCTTACGATGTCTGGACTGACTGGACAAGCCAAATTAAATAAACCAAACATAGACATAATAAATATTCGTTTTCCAGCTCTTATCTCTTTTGGTCTCGCCTGCATTGGTTTTATATTAATGGGGGTGGGTGCTTTTTCAGTTCCCGATAAAAAAGAAACATATAATATTTCACCAATACTTCTTAAACTTGAAAGCTGTAAAGGAGAAGTAGGAATCACGCCAGAAAAAAGGCTTAAGTGCTATGATTCTTTCTTTGAAGCTCAATAAAAAACAATGGAACAAAATCATGCTAGAAAGCTTACTTCATTTTGACGACGGCTATTCTGTGATTGAAATTGAAAATACATTTTTGATTATAACAAAAGAGCTAACCTGACCCCAAACAACTGAACTATTTAAAATCTCACTCTCTTGCTAAACTTTCGAGGTATTTAAATCAAAAAACTCCATAAGGTTTGTATAGGCCAATATAATTTTTACCCTATCTTTATTCCTAGCCTACCCATTTATATCCAAAGGAAACAGCCTCCCGCTTCAGCAACGAATCATAAATTTCACTCCTGCTTTTACCAACAGGATTAAGCCACAAATCAATCTGCTCTCTTTCTAAAAAAATCGGACACCGATCATGTCCCATTCTTTCAACCTCAGGAGGAGGACCGTCCGTTATAATCGCAAACGACTTAAATTGAATTCTTCCATCCTTAGAAATCCATTCATCCCACAAACAAGGCGCCCACATAATGTCTCTGCCCTCTGGAAAGAAATTGATCAAACGAGGTTTCCCATTGTCTCCTGGAACCCATTCCTAGAACCCCGTTAACGGTACGATGCCATGATTCTTCATGAACAATGATGACCACGTATTTCTGATCTCCAGCGAATCAAGACGAGCATTAAAAACATTATACTTCGTAGGAACTTCTTCCTTTGAACCATTAGGACGTACGCGATAGCGCATGGGTTTTATCAAACGCTTTTCATCGTCTTCCACAATGACGTTGGTAAAATAATTGGAGAATACTTTTCCATCATCACTGGGAAGCTTAAAAGGCACAGATCTTTTTTTCGGTGAATGCTTAAGGCCCAACAATTGATCGAACTCCATTGATGGCATTTCACTTTGCATTTTAAATAAGCTTTGTAGCGAAAGAGAATCCTTTGCCGAGAGCATCGCGCCGAAATAGTCCGATAACTTATTGATATTTTTATCTATGTGAATAGAAAAGCAAATTTTTAACCTCTCAAGTCTTGCGTAACTTTTGCGTAAGTCTATACTGGGCTATATGGAAAGCAAACTACATATTGATCTAGATTCTACCCCGACTTTGAAACATTTAGAACTGCCGTTAAGCGGTGAGACCACTTATGAAATTCCCAAATTCATAGCCAAGCTCTCTTGTGGCCTATTTGGTATTAGCGACGATTTCATTGAAAAATACCAGAGTCTTGATACTCACTTTATCAAAAATAAATTCTCAACTTTCTTCTTTGAATCCGATGGCGACTCCATGGAGCCTACCATCTTTCCGGGCCAGGTCATTGTGGTGGATAGATCAAGAAAAGACTTTCACGGAAAAGTCTGTGTCATCAGCTGGGAAGATAAATTGATCTGCAAACGAGTCTTCTTTAAAAATGATTTAATAATACTTAAATCTGATAATCCAAAACATAAAGACATCATCGTTCAAAATAATGAAAATATTCTTCTGTGGGGACTAGTGGTGGCCGCTGCTGGTTTTGTCGAATGAATGACAAAATCTTTGTGCTGGTAGACTGCAATGCTTTTTATTGTTCGTGCGAAAGATTATTCAGACCGGAATTGAGATTTAAACCGGTCGGAGTTTTATCCAATAATGATGGATGTTTTGTCTCTCGGACCAATGAACTCAAAAAACTGGGCGTCGCCATGGGTGCCCCTTATTTTCAAGTCAAAAACATTTGTGACAAACACAAGGTTGCCGTTTTCTCGGCAAACTTCTCTCTCTACACCAACATCTCAGACCGAGTGATGAATACCCTTTTTGATTTTACTCCTAACCTAGAAGTCTACTCGGTAGATGAAGCCTTTTTAGACCTCACTGGTTTTGATGAAAGAACGATTGTCGATTACTGTCGCACGATAAAAGAAACTGTCGAGCGCAATACGGGCATCCCGGTGGGGATTGGCATTGCTCGCACCAAAGTCCTGGCGAAACTTGCTAACCGTATTGCCAAAAAAGATGAATCTACCGGGGGGGTTTATAGTGTTCTTCAAAAAGAAAATTTAGAGTCCGCACTCTCCAGAGTCGAAATTGGTGATCTATGGGGTGTCGGTCGCCAAAACTCTATCAAGTTTAAAATGCTCGGCATTCACTATGCTCGTGACCTTCGTAATTATAAAAATGAATTATTAATCCAGAAGCAATTCACTAAAATTGGAAGAATGATCCAAGACGAGCTTCGCGAGATTTCGTGTTTTCCCTTAAACAACGAAACTCCCAAGAAAAAAGAAATCATTTGCAGTCGAACCTTCGGCAATCCCGTTTTTGACCTGGCCAGCATTCGTGAGTCCATTGCATGTTACGCCAGCCTGGCCTGTGAAAAACTCAGAAAACAACAGTCCGTCTGCCAGGAAATCGAAGTCTATATTCGAACCAATCCCTTCAAAGAAATTCCGCAGTACGTGCGAGTCCATTCTGCCATTTTAGATAGTCCCACCTGTGACACCAGAAAAATTATCCGGGAAGCCTGGAAGATTTTAGATGAAATATTTATTGCTGGTTATGAATACAAGAAGGCCCTAATAAAACTCTCCAAGATCCAAGATCAGAATGAATACCAAGTCTCGCTTTTTGGGAATAATGACTCCCTTGAAGATCTAAGGCTTATGCTGGTAATGGATAAAATTAATCAACGTGAAGGACATGAGACTTTGAAAATTGCCGCTTGTGGCGTCAGCAAAGAATCCTGGTATATGAAACAGGTTCATAAATCACCCCGATACCTTACCGGCTGGAATGAACTGCTAAAAATTAAATAACTAAAAGTCTTCCCAAAGATTACCCACTAAGCGCTACATCGAGAAACATCATTAAAACGAATCCAAATAGCACCCCAGCAGAAGCATCACTAGAAATTCGTTTGCTTTGAATTTCAGGAATCATCTCATCAATCACGACATAAAGCATCGCCCCACCTGCAAACGCTAACATCCATGGCAAGAGAAGACTAAAAAAAGTCGTGGCCATAAAACCAAATGCAGCGGCCACGGCCTCAACAACTCCAGTAATCACAGCAGTAAAAAGACTTTGTCTTTTGGAATACCCTACACTCATCAAGGCAGCAGCAACCACAAAGCCTTCGGGTAAATCCTGAAGTCCAATTCCGACCACAATAGGCAAAGCAATTGTAAAACTTTGACTGCCTAAGCCGCTTCCAACGGCCAATCCTTCGGGAAAATTATGAAGGGTTATCGCCAAAACGAAAAGCCAAATACGCTTAAGGTGTGTACTTGAATACCCCCCTTCCCGACCTGTAATAAAATGCTCGTGGGGAATAAATTTATCACATATAAATAAAAAGAAAGCTCCAAGCAAGATCATTATCCCAACAATGAGTGACCCCATTGTCTTATTTTGCATTTGATCGGTCGCTAGTTTTAGCGATGGAATAATTAAGGAAAACGAGGAAGCTGAAAGCATTACCCCTGCACTAAATCCCATAAGAACATTATTGGCCCGATCAGATAAATGTCTTAAAAATAAAGCAGGAATAGCGCCAAGACTTGTTGCAACGAGAGTGACTGCACTTCCTAAAAAAATTAATGACCAGTTCATCTCCATTTTAAACTCATTGTGACAATGGAAGCTCTACAATAAAACTCGATCCCACATTTAAAGTACTCTCCACTTTTATTGATCCACCATGGGCCGAAATAATCGCATTTGTAATATAAAGACCTAAGCCCAGACCTCCGAACTCAGAAATGGGCGTCATTCTCTCAAATCTTCCAAACAATTTAGGTATGTTCTCTTTGGCTATTCCAATTCCATGATCACGTATGATCAATTGGACCGTACTTGTATTATCTTTATTTTTTAACGAGGAAAGAAATATTTCCACCGGTTTTCCACTGCCATACTTTCTAGCATTTGAAAAAAGATTGTTTAACACCTGCTCGATTCTCATTTTATCCCAAAACCCTATAATATTGGGTTCAATCTTTTTGATAACGTCACATTTGGCCAAATTAAACTCTGGCCTATAATCGTCTATTTTCTGCAAAACTAGATTCGACAAATTTATCTCTTCATTCTCTATAATTAATCGCCCAGCGGTAATTCTGGAAACATCCAACAGATCATCAACTAATTTTAAAAAACGATCAAATTGCTTATCCGCATCTTCTAAGACTTTAAAAATAATCATTGTTTTAGGATGAGTTCCGCCAATTTCTTTCAAATTTCTTTTAACCAGTCCAATTTGCATTCGAATAGGAGTAAGGGGAGTTTTTAGTTCATGAGAAGCAATTGATAAAAAATCATCTCTCAAGCGCACTGATTTTTCAGCTTCCAACCGTGCTTCTATTTCATTATGAAGCATTTTTTCTTTGTTTTTTTCATATTGTTTTTGCACTGTAATATTGCGAAAACTCCAAACCCTACCGATAATATTGCCATTAATAAATTGGGGTTTAGAATATCTGCCTAAGACTTTTCCATCTTTAAACTCAACTTCATCCATACTTTCCCAGTCAGGATGTTCATACAACTCTTTAATTTTCATGAGAAACTGATTGGGGGAAATTAACTGATCCAAAATCGATTCAATTGCTTTTGCATCGTCTTTAGAATGCATAACTTCATCAGGAATATTCCATAATTCCTGAAATTTTCTATTATTTATAGTTATTTTGCCATTTCGATCAACGACCAGTATTCCATCGGCAGTAGATTCTAAAGTTGCCGACAGAAGTGAAAGCGATTTTCCTAACTCCTCAGTGGCATTTTTGTAGTCACTGACGTCAAACATCACACCACGAAGTCCCGTAAAATTACCATTATCCGTGACAATGCTTACAATATCTCTAAGCCATACCGTCCTTCCATCACTGGCCAAAAATCGATATTCAAAATCGTGAGGCAGAAGAAGTCCGCATTGCTCTTTACAAAACTTAACAACACGTTCTTTATCTTCAGGATGGAGATGATCTTCCCAGAAATTTGGTTGATACCATTCAGTTAAAGAATAACCCAAAAGCCTTTCAGCCTTTTTACTAACAAAGGTGAAAGTAATATTTACGTCGGCTTCCCACACTATTCCATCGATACTATCGACCAGCGTTTCATAGCGCTTCAAAGATTTTTGAAGTGTATTTTCATAATTCTTTTTTTCAGTAATATTATTAAAACTCTTACCGGGATTCATGGGCAGCAGCTCTTCCACAATAAATCCTTACTTGATTTAAAAGCAGATCCAAATCAATTGGTTTTTTAATAATACTTTTAATTTTTTTAAGACCACTGGTTCTTTCTTTGGAAAATGCCGTTACCACTACGATGGGGATCGCTGCCAGCTTCATATCTTTACCGATGGCCTCTGCGAACGCCCACCCGTCCATTACGGGCATCATGAGATCGAGAAGAATCATGCAAGGCTTGTTCATTATGGGAAGAAGTTCAAGTCCCACTTTTCCATTCTCGGCAGTGGTAATATTATATCCTTCAAGCTCTAATGAGGTTTTTAAAATATCACGTATATCTTTATCGTCTTCCACAATTAATATTTCATTGCATTTCATTTCGCCACTCCTGCGAATAATTGAAGCAATGAAAATATCTAACTGCAATTTAATTGATGAAGTTTAAGCATATAAACTTACTATGGATAAGATATCTTCAGCGAGCGCAGAGTTAGGTTAAAATAATCGGTCTTTTCTTAGTGATAATCATAGAATGCTCATATTGGGCAGCGACGTTTCCTTTCTCACCAAAAAGGGTCCAGCCATCACTTGCCTCTTCCACCCATTTTGTCATGGTTGATAAAAAAGGCTCAATGGTAATAACTTGTCCTTCTTTTAAAATACGGCGATCGTTAGGATCAAAATAGGGAGCAATAAAAGTTGGTTCTTCATGCAAGGCACGACCCACTCCATGGCTCCCTAGGTTTTCAATTACTTTTAAGTTATGTTTTCTTGCTACTTTCTCAATGGCCTTGCCGATTAAATTTAACGGCTTTCCAGCTGTTGCGACGGCAATTGCGGCATTCAGTGCTTCTCGCGTTGCCTTCATTACTTTTTTTTGTATCTCGGTTGATTTTCCTAAAACGAATGATCCTCCAGTATCAGCAAAGTATCCATCGAGCTCAGCTGAGACATCAATATTGATAAGATCCCCGTCTTTTAAAATACGATCTCCAGGAATTCCATGGGCAATATCTTCGTTGATTGAGATACAAGTCGTTCCTGGAAAATTATAAGTGTATTTGGGGGCAGATTTCGCATTGAATGTTTCCAGATAAGCTCTGCCGATATTATCAAGCTCCAGAGTTGTCATTCCAATTTTCGCTTCTTTGGCCATAAGCTTTAAAGTATCAGCGACAATTTTTCCAATAATTTTCAGTTTATCAATATCGTTTTGAGTTTCAATGGTCATAATTGCGCCTAAATAAAGAATAATAGAGATTTACTTTGTAAGCATATACAAATTATTTCTAAGAATAACAAGTAAGGATATAAAATCAAATCTATATAATTTTATTTCACAAACTTATCCGGAAATTGCTTAACAATTCCACTCGCCAATTCATCGGCAAACATCAACATATGATCATGCCCTAAATCATAGGCCTCGATATCCTTGTCCCAATTTTTGTTAAGTCTGGCGGTCACTTCATCCGTGGTGTATTCAAGGTGTTTGGCCAGCATGTCGAGCATGGCACTTTTTTTCCAGTTGGGGTTCGCCCCGCTCAGAAAGGTAGCAATATCGTCACCATTTTTAGTCCAATCGGCCTGCGCTTTACTCAGTGCTTTACTCTGCCCCCCTTTTTTAGCGGCCCTGGCGGCGATAATCACCTTGGTGGCCAGCACGATGTGCTCTTTTAACAAAGTGGTTAATTGATTGCCTGCTTCTTCTCCGTAGATGGGTTTAATGGCGTTGCCGATGTCGACTTGGTTGCTTAAGAGTCTTTCGGCGATTTTAGATTTATCCCCCAGATTTCCCAGGTCGCTGATAATGTAATTGCGCGTATAGGTGATATGATCTTCCCATAGTTTCCGCATAGACAACCTCAATTCGATCGCCGTGGGGTTAAGCATCGGCCCTTCATACACCATGGCGGATGCATAATTAGCGTTGATGATTGTCATAAGAAATACAAGAATTCCTGACATAAAAAATTTTTTCATATTAATTCCCTCCTTCCATTAAGAAGAGCAAATAACACGCCAATATTTTTTAAATTTCTTCCGGTTTTTGATTTCCATCGACATCATGCCCATCGCGGTTGTAGCCCTCACGACTAAAACCACTTTGATCATAACCTTCCTGATCATAGCCTTCTTCATCGAAATCGCCACTGGCCGCAGGCTCTCGCTGTTCTTCACCTTGGGCCAGATTGCTTTCGGCCGCTAATTGTTCTTCGTTGGGCTGATTTTCAGCTGGTCGCTCTTGCACCAGTTGTTTTTGTTTTTTGGCAGCGGCCGCTGCTAAACGGTTTTCTTGAGATCCTTCTAAGGTAACACTCAGGTCATCTTTGTTATTCATCAATCCATCAGGACCGGAACTCATCACCAATAAATTACCGGTGCCTTCAATCGGTACCAAGAGAAAGGGCTTGCCCCAAATATCAATAGCGTGATCGTGATCTTTATCGCCTTTTAATTCCCGCGCCAGAACTGAGTACTGACAGTAGTAATGATCTCTAATAAAGGCCGAAAACTTCTCCGGCGTAACCATCGGTCCTCGGGCCTCAACCACCGACCTTGAGATTTGGGCGATTTCATATTGAGTAAGCGCCACTTTAATCGTATCCACAAATGGCCCCATTCGAGATCCACCGCTGATAACACCTTGAAGAATTGTGACAATTGGAATCATTTTAATTCCAAACATAATATATTTCATCATGCTGCCTTCACCGTCCGGTGACTGCTGACACTTTCAATATACATGGCCAGTTCAACGTTCTCTGATAAAATTTTCCAAAATTTCTTATCTTCTATATAAAGAAATAAACTTTCTTCTACCGCATGGACCGTGGCAGTTCTTGGTACATTGGCAATCAAGGCGACTTCACCAAAAAAATCCCCCTGCTCTAGTTCGGCGATTTTTTCACCGTCTTTGTAGACGTCCACTTTTCCTTTGATCAGAAGATAGAAAGTCTTATCACTCTCGCCTTCATCCACAATATTGTGTCCTCCGGGGAAAATGACCAGATCGCCGGCCTCCACAAAAAGATTCATGACTTCTGGTGGGAAATCTTTAAACATCCTGGCGGAAGAGACATATTGCGAAATCTGGATGCGCGTTTTTAATTTGTGATAGTCATCCTTAAATTCCTCTCGCGACATAAGTTCGGCAAAAACTTTTTCAGGAATTTCAAGAAAGATAATATCTTCCGCGGCAGTAACATTGGCAGTTCGTTTACATTTTTCCAGGATGGCCAGCTCACCAATAACCGTATTGGGCCCGAGGTTGACGATATGCTTAACCCTTCCGGTATTTTCCCGCACCGTCACGTTCACATTTCCTTTCAAGAGAAAATACACGTCTTGCCCATGGTCACCTTGAGTAATCAGATGACTTCCTTCTTTCATAGAGTGAACTTGAGAATGAGCAATGATAAAATCAAGGGCGGAAGAACTTAGTTGCCCCCAAAGCATATTGGCCTTCAACTGCTCTTTTAATGCTTCTGCACTAAAGTCGTTGTGACTGTAGGCCTTGGACTTGCCCTTAAATTTCATCAAAGGAGCAAGCATCGGAGAGATAATGTTCTTAAAGAAAGTATTGGCCAAATCTAAGAGTAAATAGCCCGTGATAAAAAACAAGACCGACATCACAACCATCGCCGAATATTTACTGGCCGCTTGCCCCAACTGGATTTGGTAGAAAAGGTTAGGAAAGTTTTTCAAGATGATTTCAAAACTAAAAAGCGAAAAGCCGATGGCCCAGGCCAGAGCGAGAATGGAATAAGTAATATAACGAATTTCATCTGCGATTTTTGCGCCGCTATCTTTCCAAAGTCCGGTAACGGTACAATTCTTGAGGTAAGGCATGATACTTTTGAGTTGAGCTTCAGCATAGAAGAAAAAGAAAAGTTTAGTCAGATCACTTCGGCGATAGGGATCCATCTCGATAAAGCTCAGTAAAATTGCAGTAACGGCAAAATCATTTCGGTAGGGTTGCAAAAAAGGAACAAAGGCCAAAGCGGCATAAGTCATCAGGTACAACAAAGAGGATAGTACTCCGTAAGCGATAATCACTCTTTTTTTATCATGCGAATAGATTGAGCTGTCATTCACCCCAAGAGCGATAGAGTAGGGAAAAATCCGCAGAAAGATCCCGTAAACTGTCCCGGTCGAGAGCAATAATAATAGTCCTTGGGTACAGGCCTTTAGACTCATCAGCAACGAGCTGATGACAACCATGCGGAGCAAGGCCTCTTCATAGCCGTTGGAAGATTTTAAATAGAAAGTAAGATCCAGATTAGTGAATGCTTTATAATTCCAGGCAGAGATGGCAAGCATCAGGGCAGCGATACACCAAAAAAATAATTCACCCTTAACATTCATTTTGATTTTATTGAGCAGCTTCAATTCATACAAAGTATGACTTAAAATAGAGGCCTTCTGTTCGTGCGGAGCTTTCTCTTCCTGCACTTCCCCAAATTGCTGATCGCCACCTTCAAACAGGTGAGCTTCACTTAAAAGTTTAATGGTGGTAATGATGGCGTGAAAACTAACTTTTCCCTCGGCCTTGTAGAGCTCGGAAGAAATTTCTTTGACTGTATGTTCGCCATCTAAGAGCGATAAAATGGGCAGATAGTCTCGCGGTAAAACCACTTGGGTCTTACTGTCGTGTCCCTCCACCACAATATTCCTCTCCCCTTCAAAAAAGCTACAACTTTTAAGCTTGGGCCGCAGGGTACTTAAATTTAATTTATTCGCCATGAATAGCTTTTCGACAAAAGTGATCAACTATTAAGAAAAAAAAGAGCTTCCCCCCATTAAATTATGCTGAAGCGACTCTTTTCGATAAGTTAGAGTGCAAACTTAGACTCACTCTTTGAGCGCAAGAAGAACCAAGCGCTGGCGACGTAGCCTAAAAAGATCCCGACCAGATGATGAATCGCCAGATAACTTTCTCGTTGCAGGCAGATATAAAGAGCTTGAAAAATGAAAGGCCAGAGTAACCAAGCATTTTTTTTCAGAACATAGGCACTGGCGCCCACTAAAGCAAAGACGGCGTTACTAGACCCATAGTCTTTTTCCAACAAAACTCTCTCCCACCAAATGGGGCTTGAAAATTTCAGAGTCACACTTAAAAGTAAATGGCTCACCGGATTTGAGAGCCACAGTCCAATCGCGGTAATCCCAAAAAAGAGGGCCGAACCGAAAGTATACTCGAGCGCACCGGCCAAAATAAAAAAGGAAAGTTGATCTCCGATCAGATGCGCCTGATGGTTATGAAACATTGGTCCAATCAATATTCCGGGAATGGTGACATTGCCGGGAATGTAGGCGGATAGATCATACCAGTGAGCAACCATTGGTTGGTTGTTTTTAAGCAAATGAAGTCCAACAAAAAAAGTAAAAAAAGAGACGGTCCACTTTATCTTGAAAAGAACATCCAGAAACTGGTTTCTTTTTTCTTGGGGAGCTTTGGGCAAGCTTTTGGTCTTTGTTTTTAT